>Ga0224512_10000981_pt1 | contig 28626 bp, 24 predicted proteins | sample SF_May12_sed_USG_4_FD_169103 | JGI IMG/M metagenome (GOLD analysis project Ga0224512, IMG submission 169103) | Sediment microbial communities from San Francisco Bay, California, United States - SF_May12_sed_USGS_13 | ecosystem: Environmental > Aquatic > Marine > Sediment | place: USA... | reverse complement strand
CCAGCAAACCAATGCAGAATTTTCTTTGGCCTTTGGGCTCTACGCGCTTTGGTCTGCGTTAGCCTGGCTGAGTAATTTTAGCGGCCATACGACGCTATCCACTGAAGCCGCCATTATCTTGCTTGCGGGTATTATCGCTACGAACGCGCTATTTTTTAGCCTTGCAAAGACCAGCCCGGTGCACGGATTACCGAACGCAACCGTTCTTTTGGCCCAAGGCGTTTGCGGCATCGCCTGGGCGACCTTGTACAGCTTCCTGAGTTCGGGCGCGGGTGAATTCATCCCTCTTATCTATATCACGACTTTGCTGTTCGCAATGTCGAACGTCGGGCAACGCCCACTCGTTCAGTTGGCGATATTCTCTGCCGTCAGCTACAGCCTGGTGATCGTTATGAAGGCGGTTTTAGCGGGGCCTGAATCGTTTGTTTGGCCGGATGTTACACCGCTGGTGGTGTTTGCTGGCGTCACCGGTTGGGTGCTGATTTACGGCAGACATCTGCAAGAGTTGCGCCTGCAACTCGTGCAAAGAAACTCAAGCTTGCAGTCGATCATCGACAAGATGGCCCGCACAGCGGAGCAGGATAATTCCAGTGCAGTGTTCAATCAACGCTACATGATGGAATCGCTGACGCGAGAAAAAGGTCGGACGGATCGAACCAACAATCCATTTTCCGTATGTATTCTTGATATCGATTTTTTCGCCGCTTTTATCGATGAATACGGTTCGCTCGCCGCAGAGCGCGCACTGAAGAATTTTTCGCGGCGTATACGCGGTGAATTGCGTGCTATGGATAGCGCAAATCCGTGTGGCTTCAAACGTTGCTTTGGCCGATTCGGTAACGAGGAATATCTCGTCATCCTCCCACAGACAGGGCTGCGCGGCGCAGAACGTTGTGGCGAGCGCATTTGTGAGGCTATTCGCAAATGGCCGATCGACGAAACTTACGAGCAGACGGTGTCCGGCGGGGTCGCTGAATATAAGCGCGGTGAAACGATTCCGGAACTACTCGCACGTGCCGATGAAGCGCTGCGGAATGCCAAAGAGAATGGTGGTAATCGGATTATCTGTAGTCAACCGAAAAAACCCCGGCGCGCGGACATCGTCCCATTGCGCAAACTACCATCCTAGATAGAAAGAACATTATCTTTTTCAGGCCGTTCGTCAGCATCACGCTGACGGTACTCCGAAATTTCGAAATAACCAAAAGGCGCCCTACTCCGCGGCGTGACAAACCGCCTCAATGTTATTGCCATCAGGATCCAGAACAAACGCGCCATAATAATTCGGGTGATAAATTTCACGTACGCCGGGCGGGCCGTTATCCCGGCCACCCGCCGCCAAGGCGGTCGCATGGAAGCGATCGACTGCGGCACGATCACTTGCCGCAAATCCGACGTGAACAGGCGCGCCCCCCGGTTGGCCTTCGTGAATCCAGAATTGTGGTTTACCCGGCAGGCCAAATCCGCACCATCCATGAGTTTCCTCGACGAGGACGTATCCCAGTGCGGCCACGACGTCCGCGTAAAACGCTTTACTGACAGCATAGGAACGAACTTGGAGGCCGATATGGTCGAGCATGACAGTACCTACCACTGTTGACTGCAGCTGTGTGCGAATTCGGCGTTTCGGATCATAACTCTCTACTTACCGATACAAAAACTGCTGAATATTTCTCCGAGAAGATCGTCACTGCTGAATTCACCCGTAATTTCGGCAAGCGCATTCTGCACCTGCAGCAGTTCCTCAGCCATCAGCTCGCCCGCGCGATGTTCCAGCAACTGCCGCTGCCCGCGTTCGAAATGCTCGTGTGCCTTGTGCAACACGGTCAGATGACGCTGCCGGGCTGTAATCGTACCTTCGCTGGCGGATTCGAATCCAAACTGCTTTTTTATTTGCCTGCGTAACTGATCGATTCCACTACCCGTTAAGGCCGACACATTGACGATTAGCGGTGCCTCCGAAATCAGTCCCGGTGTCTCACCAGTCAAGTCAATCTTATTGCGCACGATCGTGTAACCAAGCTCATCCGGCAGCTGGTCGAGCAGTGCATCCAGATCGTCTGGATTTTCCTGGCTGGCGTCGATAATCAACAAGGCATGATCCGCCACCGAGATCTGCTGACGAGCACGGTTGATACCCTGTTGCTCCACTTCCCCACTGGCATCGCGCAGCCCGGCCATATCAACGATATGCACCGGCAAACCGTCGAGTTCGATATGCTCGCGAACCAGGTCGCGGGTGGTGCCCGGTATATCCGTCACGATCGCAGCCTCGTATCCTGCCAGCGTATTCAACAGACTCGATTTGCCTGCATTTGGCCGACCGGCCAGTACCACGTGAATCCCGTCACGCAGCAGGCAACCGTGACGCACCGCAACCTCGAGCCGATCGAATTCGGCTGCAACCTCGGCCATACGCTGAGCGAGTTCATCGTCATTCAGAAAATCGATTTCCTCGTCGGGAAAGTCGATCGCGGCTTCGACATATTTTCTGAGTTCCGTCACCTTGTTGTTCAGCGCCAGCACCGCCGCGGAAAACTGTCCCTGCAGCGAGCGCTGCGCAGCCCTGGCGGCCGACCGTGAATCACTGTCGATCAAATCGGCAATCGCTTCAGCCTGACTCAGATCCAGCTTGTCATTCAGAAAAGCGCGTCGGGAGAATTCACCGGGCTGCGCCAAACGAGCGCCTAGACCGATGACTGTTTCGATCAGTAAGTCGCAGACAATTGGCCCCCCGTGACCCTGCAACTCCAGCACATCCTCGCCGGTGAACGAATGCGGTGCCGGGAAAAACAGCGCTATGCCGGAGTCTACCGCCTCGCCCAGACGATCAAAAAAACCGCTGAACGTTGCCATGCGAGGTTCCGGGACCCGGCCCAGCAGATTAGCCGCCATGCCGCGAACGCCAGGCCCGGATATGCGAGTCACGGCAATACCGCCACGACCCGGCGGCGTGGCTCGCGCAACAATCGTGTCGCCGTTTGTGGCTGGCGCATCGGTCATAGCGTGACCGGTAGTCTTCAATCTGCCCCTAAGACTTTATTGATCCGCCACTGCTGCGCCATCGACAGAACGGAGTTAGTAAGCCAGTACAACACGAGGCCGGCCGGGAAAAACGCAAACATTCCGGTAAAGATAACCGGTAGGAATTGCATCACCTTCGCCTGTGTCGGATCCGGCGGCGGCGGATTCAACTTCTGCTGGAAATACATCGCCGCACCCATTAGCAACGGCAAGATGAAAAATGGATCTCTTGACGATAAATCAGTAATCCATAGCATGAACGGCGCCTGACGCATCTCCACGCTTTCCAGCAACACCCAGTAAAACGCCATAAAGAACGGAATTTGAATCAGCATCGGAAAACAGCCGGCAACGGGATTGACCTTTTCACGTTTATACAGATCCATCATCGCCTTGCTGAGGGCTTCGCGATCATCTTTATATCTGTCCTGAAGGCCCTTCAGGCGCGGTTGTAACTTCCGCATTCGGGCCATCGACCGGCCGCTGGTTTCCGTTAACTTATAAAAAAGCAACTTAATCATTATCGTCACAATAATGATGGTCCAACCCCAATTGCGGACGTACCGATAAATCGTCTCAAGAAGCCAGAACAGCGGTTGCGCAAGGACGGTGAAAAGTCCGTAATCGACCGTAAGAGACAAACCATCCGCCGTCGCATCCAGCTGTGACTGTAATTTCGGCCCAACAAATAGCTTAGATACGAAATTGCCACTATCACCGGGGGCGATGGTCGTTAGTTTTCCGTCCACCGTGCTTAGCACGTACTCACGACCATCATAAGTGGCCTCGTAGTTTGCGGCGTCACTCCGTGCCGGTACCGCTGCGGCCAAAAAATGATGTTGTATTGATGCGATCCATCCTGCCGTTATGGATTGCTCAAACGGCTCAGTGGAGAAGTCATCCACTTCCAGTTTTTCATATTTGTCACCGTCGTACACAACCGGCCCGGTAAACGAATATGAATCGACATCAAACATCGATCGTTCCGGGGGATTGTGGCGTCGCTGTATTTGCAGGTAACTTACGGCGCGATACGGCTCCTGGCTGCTATTTTTGACGATCTGCTCCAAGCCAATCGCGTAGCTTCCTCGGGTGAATGTAAAGATTTTCTCCGCTGAGATGCCCTCCTTCCCCTCCCAAAAGAGACGGACTCTTAACTCATCCTGATCCGGAGCCAAAACATATTTCTTCTGCGCTGCGGAAAATGGGCTCAGGTGATTGGCTTCTGGTGCACCATCAACCGCACGCAGTCCGGTGCGAAATACAAATAATGCATCACGATCCGGATTCAAGAGGGTCACCGGAACATCGGGTTGATCTTTACGGAACGGATACGCGAGTAGTTTTGCCGAACGTATATCCCCGCCCTGGGGATCAATTTGCAGTTCGAATACATCGGTCAACACCTGAATCATCGGGCGGGTGACAGCCCGCTCAGGCGTGGATATGTCTGGCGCTATTTCAGCATCGGATAACTCGGGCAGGTCCGGCAAATCGGGTGCCACCGATGGAAGTACCGGACCGGCTTCGGTGTCAGGCTCAAGCGCTGCGGGCGGAGCCGGTTGAATGGCCGCGTAGTCTTGCTGCCAGGTCGTGTAACTGATCCAGAGGAGTAGCCCCAAACCGCCCCACAGTAATACTCGCATGTTGTCCATAAATTACCGCAGTCCGTTGGTATTAGTGATCTTTCGACCTGCTCAGCGTTTGCCAGTGTCTGGCGAGGCTCGCAAAAACCGCCGCATTTTCCGCTAGACTTGCCTTACGCCGCGCCATGATAACGATGTCGAGATCGCTTAGCTGATCTTTAGCACCGCGGAAGCTCTCTCGAATCAGTCGCTTCAGGCGATTTCGCTCGGCGGCGAGCCGCAGCTGACGTTTCGCAATGGCCAAGCCAAGGCGAGGATATCCCAAACCGTTGCGACGGTAGAGCACTGTAAAAAGATCATCCACAGATCGCCGGTTTTGCCGAAAAACCCGCTCGAAATCCGCTGCTTTACTGAGTCGAAAACGCTTGTTGAAGCCGGCCTTGCTGATATTTGTCTCGTTGACAGGGTGATATTTTTGCAAGTCGTCAATGATACGCAGGCGGGCCGGGCTTGTCTGTCGAAATCCTGTCACGCCAATCCCAACAAAGAGACTGCGCTGGCTTTTGCCAACGCTTCTAGCAGGCTGCTAGCGGGATAATTCGGCTCGGCCTCTGGCTCGGCGCCGCTTCAGGATCAGGCGCCCGGCACGAGTCGACATGCGCGCACGAAAACCATGTGCACGTTTTCTTTTTATGCGACTTGGTTGGTATGTGCGTTTCATAATTGTAGAAAAACCTAACTGAAAACAACGAGATGGGGCAATCGAAAGAGTCCGGAAGATTACGCATGCGACGCTGTCTTGTCAATACTTAGCCCTTGCCGACTGCTGATGCGCACCGCGATTCTCAACAGCAACCAAGATCGCGTCGCGTGGCACTAAGCTGTGGATAACTCGGCCGAAGAAGTATAAACTTTCGCTTCAGCTTCATTACAACAACTAAACAGCACCTCGGGAATTCTAAAGTGCAGGCCTCCGTCTGGAATCGCTGCGTTCGCCAGCTTCGCTCCGATTTATCCGAGCAGCAATTTAACACCTGGATTCGTCCGCTGCAGGCGGTTGAAGATAAGCTTTCGCTGCGCCTGCTCGCACCAAATCATTTCGTCGTCGACTGGGTCAACGCCAACTGTATAGACACAATCACCGAGATGGCGGATGGCGATAGCAGGCCAACGAGCTTCGCCATTTCCGTCGAGGTCGGGACGCGCCGCCCCACTGAAACACCTCAGCCGCCGCCGGGTCGAGCAACTGTCCAGCCCGAAACGGCAAGCGCTTTTATTGGCGGAATACTCAATCCGGACCATACCTTTGAGCGGTTCGTAGAGGGCAAGAGTAACCAGCTGGCGCGGGCGGCGGCAATTCAGGTCGGCCAGAACCCCGGCAGCGCGTATAACCCGCTGTTTATTTATGGTGGCGTGGGCCTGGGTAAAACCCATTTAATGCAAAGCGTTGGTAACCTGATCCTTGAGTTAAAGCCAAATGCGCAGGTTGCATACGTGCATTCCGAGAAATTTGTCGGTGACATGGTCAAAGCGCTCCAACACAATACGATTAGCGTTTTCAAGCGCGCGTACCGATCGCTGGACGCCCTGCTCATCGATGACATCCAGTTTTTTGCCGGCAAAGAACGATCCCAGGAAGAATTCTTTCATACTTTCAATGCCTTACTTGAAGGTCAGCGACAAGTAATTTTGACCTGTGACCGTTATCCGAAAGAGGTGAAAGGCCTTGAGGAACGGTTAAAGTCACGATTTGGCTGGGGACTGACCGTTGCCATCGAGCCGCCCGAGTTAGAGACCAGCGCTGCTATTTTGATGAGCAAGGCAGATGACGCGCGGATCGAACTGCCAGAGGAAGTCGCATTTTTTATAGCGCAAAGAATTCGGTCCAATGTTCGTGAGCTGGAGGGGGCACTCCGCAGGGTTATTGCAACCGCCGCCTTCACCGGGAAGCCTATTACGCTGGACTTCGCAAAAGATGCGCTCAAAGACCTGCTGGCGCTTCAGGAAAGGCTGATCACCATTGAAAATATCCAGAAGACGGTCGCTGAGTATTTCAAGATTCGTATTGCCGACTTGCTGGCAAAGAGTCGCAGACAATCGGTGACGCGACCACGCCAGGTGGCGATGAGCCTCGCAAAGGAACTTACCACGCATAGTCTTCCAGAGATTGGCGACGCTTTTGGCGGCCGCGATCACACGACGGTGCTGCATGCCTGCCGCCGGATCAAAGAACTCAGAGAATCCGAGGCAAGAATTCGCGAGGACTATCAAAACCTGCTGCGAACATTAACCGGCTGAAATAGTCGTGTGACGATAAAACTATGCAATGATCGATTCTCTGTAAATGTTGTAGACAAATTGCGTTGTGACGATGGAATAAGCTGTGAGTAAATTTTGCGCGCTAAATTGCACACAGTTTATGCACAATACGTACTGGTTTTATGGGTACATCTGTTAACAGCTATTATCGATCTAACAAATTGATATTAAAGGATTATTGTTGATTGTTCACAGCTTGATAGTTGCTTAATAATAATAATAATCTTATATCTAGGATATATAATATTTAGGGGTTAAGAATGAATCTCACCACCTCAAGGGAATCGCTGTTACGGCCATTGCAATCTGTCATTGGGGTAGTAGAACGTCGCCAAACTATGCCAATCCTGGCTAATGTGCTGATGGTGGTTAAAGATGATGTTCTGTCTATCACGGCAACCGACCTGGAAGTCGAACTGGTTGCTGCATCATCGATTGACGAAGTGAAGGTGCCCGGCGAAATTACAGTGCCGGCGCGGAAGTTGCTGGATATTTGCAGGGCGCTGCCGGAGGAATCTACGGTTCATTTAAAGATGGATGGCGATCGGTTAGTCGTCAAGTCGGGGCGCAGCCGTTTCGTGCTGTCAACACTGGGGGCAGCTGACTTTCCGATCATCGAGGATATTGAAGCAAATCGAGAGATCAGTCTGGCGCAGGCGGATGCTCGCCGGCTGCTAGACAAAACGCATTTTTCAATGGCGCAGCAAGATGTGCGTTATTACCTGAATGGTTTATTGCTGGAAACCGGCGCCGGTTTCGTCCGCGCTGTTGCGACGGATGGGCATCGGCTGGCGTTAGCCGAGATGCCTGTTGATGATCAGCCTGACGCAGTGCAGCAAGTGATTATACCGCGCAAGGGGGTCTTGGAGTTACAGCGTTTGCTAGGTGAAGGTGAGACTATCGATATTTCGATCGGCACAAATCATATACGTGCGAAGGTTGGTGATATTCGGTTTACCTCAAAACTGATTGATGGCCGCTTTCCGGACTACGATCGCGTGATACCGAAGCCGGAAGGCAATACGTTGACGGCCAGTCGTGATTACCTGCGCAGTGCGCTGCAGCGGGCGGCGATTCTTTCAAACGAAAAATACCGCGGCATTCGATTGGACCTCAGTAAGAAGCGCCTGCGAATTCAGGCCAATAATCCGGATCACGAGGAAGCACAGGACGAGCTGGAAGTTGCCTACGATGGCGAGGATATGGAAATCGGCTTCAATGTTAATTATCTGCTCGACGCCTTGGCGGCTGTTGACACGGAGGAGGTCGAGGTCGGATTCGTTGATTCGAATAGTAGTTGCGTTATTCACAGTCCGAATGATGACACTGCTAAATTCATCGTTATGCCCATGCGGCTTTAGAGCGGCTATAACCGGCTGATTCTGGCCCGGAAAAGGAATCAATTTGGCTCTTGAGAGCGTCAAGGTCGAACGTTTTCGTTGCCTGGACCGGATTGAATTTTGTCCCGATGCGTCGTTAAACCTGATATTCGGCGAGAATGGCGCCGGCAAGACTAGCGTCCTGGAGGCCCTTTTTTATCTGGGTCGGGGACGCTCGTTCAGGTCCAGCCAGGTATCTTCACTGATTCAGACAGATGCCGACGATTTCACGGTGTTTGGCAAAATACAGGATGGCGGCAAGCGCTATCGTTTAGGCGTCCAGGTAGGTCGGGGCAGTTCAGATGTCCATATTAACGGTCAGGGCGGCGGGCATACGGCTGATCTCGTAGAAGCATTTCCGGTGCAAATTATTGATCCGGAAGTGCACCTCCTGGTTCAGGGGGCGCCAAAAGGTAGGCGTCAGTTTGTTGACTGGGGTGTGTTTCACGTGAAACACGATTTTCTTGCCGCATGGCGGCGCTATCGGCGTGCTTTACGGCAACGCAATATGGCGCTGCGACAGGGGCTTGAGCGGGCGACTATCGATATTTGGGATCGTGAATTGATCGAGTCGGGTCTCAGGGTGGACGAGTTGCGGCGGGGTTATCTGGGTGGCTTCGAGCCCGTATTTAGCAGGATTTCGGAGCAGCTTTTGGGAGCACAGGCAATTTGTCGGTATTTTACCGGTTGGCCAATGGAGGAAACGTTTTCTGCTGCGCTGACTGATAGCTGGGATCGCGATCGCAAGCATGGCGTGACGCATGTCGGCCCGCATCGGGCCGAATTGGGTCTGGAAGTCGACGACCGGCCAGCCCGGCACCGCTTATCCAGGGGCCAGCAGAAATTGCTCGGCACGGCCCTGGTTCTTGCCCAATGCGAATTTGTGGCTTCGTCGCTGGGGAGAACGGTGGCATTACTTGTCGATGAGCCGGCTGCGGAACTCGATTCCGGAAACCTTGAGCAACTAATCGAGGCGCTGGTAAAGCCGGGGGTGCAGCTGTTTCTTACGGCACTGAAGTCTGACGCGTTGCCACTGAACTCCAAACCGACATTGTTCCACGTGAAACATGGAGAACTGTCGACTCTGTTATAATTGATCGATTAACCTCCAGAGAAACAGTATGGCCACCGAAAATCGCTACGATTCCAGTAATATCAAAGTCTTAAAGGGCCTTGATGCAGTCCGCAAGCGCCCGGGAATGTACATCGGTGACACCGATGACGGGACCGGCCTGCACCATATGGTTTTTGAAGTCGTCGACAATTCTGTTGACGAAGCGCTGGCCGGCCATTGCTCAGATATTACCGTGACCATTCATCCGGATCAGTCTGTGACGGTGGGTGACAACGGACGCGGTATACCGGTCGGCACCCATGACACAGAAGGCGTTTCGGCAGCCCAGGTCATCATGACGGTGCTGCATGCCGGCGGCAAATTCGATGACAATTCGTATAAGGTTTCCGGCGGCTTGCACGGGGTGGGTGTATCGGTGGTCAATGCCTTATCCGAGGTCCTGTATCTGACCGTTCATCGCGACGGCGAGATCTATGAACAACGTTATCAAATGGGCGAGCCGGTTGCGGACTTGAAGGCCACTGGTAAGACCAAGAAAACCGGGTCGGTGATTCGCTTCAAGCCGAGCGCAAAAATTTTCACGAATATCGAATTCCATTATGACGTTCTGGCCAAGCGTCTCCGAGAATTGTCTTTTTTGAACTCCGGCGTCTCTATCCACCTGGTCGACGAACGCGATAACAAGAAGGAAACATTCAAGTTTGAAGGGGGCATCAAAGCATTTGTCGAGCATTTGAATCGAAATAAAACACCCATTCATAAAACTGTTCTAAGTTTATCCGGGGAACAGGAAGGGGTGCTGGTTGAGATCGCGATGCAGTGGAACGACGGTTATCAGGAGAATATGTTCTGCTTCACGAACAATATTCCGCAAAAAGACGGCGGAACGCACCTGGCGGGTTTTCGCAGCGCTTTGACGCGAACCTTGAATGGCTATATCAGCCGGGAACGGAGCCCCAAGAATGAGAAACTGGGCACCACCGGTGACGATGCGCGCGAGGGTTTGACCGCCGTTTTATCGGTCAAGGTGCCCGATCCAAAGTTTTCTTCACAGACCAAGGACAAACTCGTTTCATCGGAAATCAAGGGCATTGTCGAATCTATTTTTGCAGAGCGCCTCGAAGATTTTTTGATGGAAAATCCGCAGGAAGCAAAAGTCATCGTTGCGAAAATTATTGATGCGTCTCGCGCCCGCGAAGCGGCGCGCAAGGCGCGCGAGATGACACGCCGCAAGGGCGCTCTGGATATCGCCGGACTGCCGGGCAAGCTGGCGGACTGCCAGGAAAAGGACCCGGCGTTGTCGGAAATTTTCCTCGTGGAGGGCGACTCTGCCGGAGGCTCGGCGAAACAGGGGCGTGATCGCCGTACCCAGGCCATACTCCCACTGAAGGGTAAGATTCTTAACGTCGAGAGAGCTCGGTTCGACAAAATGCTGGGATCGGCCGAGGTCGGCACGCTGATCACCGCCCTGGGTTGCGGCGTAGGGCGTGATGATTTCGATCCTGACAAACTCCGTTATCACAAAATCATTATCATGACTGACGCAGACGTTGACGGGTCGCACATCCGTACTTTGCTGCTTACATTCTTTTATCGACAAATGACGGAATTGATTGAACGCGGCCATATTTATATCGCGCAACCACCGCTGTACAAGGTAAAACGCGGTAAGCAAGAACACTACGTAAAGGATGACGCGGAATTGAGCGCTTATTTGTTGAATGTCGCTATGGAAAAAGCGGCGATTCACGTTAACGCTGAAGCGCCAGCGATAACCGGACCGGCACTTGCGGGCCTCTCCGAGAAATATGTCAGCGTGATGAGCATGCTCGACCGTCTAGCGCGACGCTATGATCGATCCATACTTGAGCAAATGATTTACTTGCCGGCCGTACCGGCCGACAAATTGGCAGACGAAGCATGGATTGCTGATTGGGTTAGCCAGTTACTGAAACTGATGCAGCGTGCGGTGAACGGTGACAGCGTGCAATATGCGATTGAAGTCACAAAAATGGATGACGTCGTTGCGGGATTGCAGATTTGCAAAGGTCACCACGGTGTGGAAGACATCAGAGAGTTATCTATTCATTTTTTTGAGTCGCCTGAATACCGGCATATTACTGAGCTAGGTCAGGAAATAGCCGATCTGCTGGGCGAGGGGGCGCACGTGGTTCGAGGTGACCAGAAAAAGGACATCGGCAGCTTTAAAGAAGCCATCGACTGGTTAATGCTGGAAGCCAGGAAAGGGCAGTCGATTCAGCGTTACAAAGGCTTGGGCGAAATGAATCCCGATCAGCTGTGGGATACGACGGTTAATCCGGAAACACGTCGCTTGATGCAGGTGCGGATCGAAGATGCGGTCGCTGCTGATGAAATATTTACAACGTTAATGGGCGACCAGGTTGAACCCCGCAGAGCATTTATCGAAAGCCATGCATTAAGCGTGGAGAACCTCGATATCTAGCCCGGTTATTGCATATATCAGCCGATTTCGTTTGCGCAGCCACTGCTAACGATTGGCCACTCAAAGCGGCGTCGATTAAAAAAATGGTCGCGCACGGTTTCGAGCGCTCGCGCAGTATCTGGATCAATTTGACTGACGTAGCTCGGCGACTTTTGTTTCGACCCAGTTCTGTAATTCAGCATTGACTTCCCGCGGGTCCCTGCCGCGTGGATCGACGGCTGGGCCGATTGAGAATTGCACCGTTCCCGGACGTTTTCGCAAACCACGACGGGGCCAGAAATCGCCGGCATTGTGTGCGACCGGCACCAGCAATCGACCGGATTCCTGCGCCAGCAATGTGCCACTCAACCCGTAGGTCCGGGTGCTGCCTGGCTTCATGCGAGTGCCTTCCGGAAAAATCATGATCCATAGTCCATCGGCCAAACTTTGCTTGCCCTTGTCAATCACTTGTTGCACAGCGGCCCGGTGAGCGCCGCGATTAATTGCGATGGGCCGCAGCGTGGCCAGCGCCCAGCCGAGAAACGGCGCCCACATCAATTCTCTTTTCAATACCCAGGTCTGGCGGGGAAACAACACGAACTGCACGATGGTTTCATACGTAGACGAGTGCTTCAGCAGTACAACACTATTCACGTCGGGAATATTGTGTTGACCTTCTACCGCATAATCGAGGCCGCAGATCGACTTGCACAACCAGATGATAGACCGGGGCCAGAACATCATGACCCAATACCGGGCGCGATAACCGAACGGCCATGTCAGGACTACAAAAATACTGTGTGGCACAACGCTGGCGAACAGGATTGCCGTAAACAGGATCGACCGAAGCAGTGTCATCATAGCGGCAAATCTTTAATCAAAGCTCGGGCAACGTCGGCAAGGCTGTCGAATACGCGCACATGACTGTCATCCGGCAATAACTTCTCGGTTTTTCTGCCATTTCCGGTGCGCACCAAAATCGGCCGCGCGCCAACAGCCTGGGCGGCTTCCAGGTCCCTTATGGAATCTCCGATAACGCGCAAACCCGCCGGATCAGAACAGAACCGACGCGCAATCTGATGCAACATGCCAGGATTCGGTTTGCGGCAATCGCAACCATCGTCAGGCCGATGCGGGCAGACGAATATACCGTCAAGTTTTCCACCCGCTGCCCGAATGCTGTCGACCATTTTTTTATGAATCTCTTCCAGCATCTCCGCAGTAAGTAATCCACGCCCAACGCCGGATTGATTCGTCGCGACCGTCACCAGGAATCCTGCCCGGCTCAATGCGGCGATCGCATCTAGACTGCCGGGCAGCGGTAGCCATTCATCGGTCGTTTTAACAAACTCCGGGGAGTCCTGATTGATGACGCCATCGCGGTCGAGAACGATAACCTGCGGTCGATTGTCATTCACCTTGTTCGCCCATAGCGTTCATTAACAGACAAGTTCGGGTGCGCGTCCATTGCGCGTTTAGACGGAAGGTATGCAGGACAGATCCGCGACATCAAGGAATAGCTGCCGGAGCTGGCTCATAAGTGCCAGGCGATTGCGTCGTTGACTAGGATCGTCGGCCATCACCATCACGGTGTCAAAATACTTGTCCACCGGTTCCCTGAGGCCCGCCAATCTTTCGAGTACCTCGGTGTAATTTCGTTCTTCGAGACCGCGGGTATGAGCTTCAAGTATTTCACCGACGGCTGAGTACAGAACCCGCTCTTCATCGACCTCGAAGAGATCCTTATTTACCTTGCTATCGATCTCTTCGGTTGCCGACTTCAGGATATTCGCGATGCGTTTGTTGGCTATAGCAAGACTTTCTGCTGAATCCAGTTGCATGAACCGGCAAACGGCGATGAGTCGTTGATGAAAATCCAGCGGCGATGTGGCTCGATGCACGCGCACCGATTCGAAAATTTCCGGCGTTACAGAACCTTTTGCCAAACCCGGCGACTGACCATCGAGACAATATCTTTTCAGCCTATCAATCATAAATTCGTATAGTTCGCTCAACAAATTATCGATATCCAGTGTTTCAACCGGTTGTTGGACGATCGCAAGCCGTAGATATTCGACCAGGTCGAGTTCGATGTTTTGCTCTATCAGAATGCGGAGAACCGCCAACGCGCTGCGCCGCAAGCCAAATGGATCCTTGTTGCCGGTCGGCCTTTTACCTACGGCAAAAATACCTGCCAGCGTATCCAGGCGATCCGCAAGCGCCAGTGTATTGCCGTGCGGTGTTGCCGGCAGCGGATCACCGGCTTGTCGCGGCAAGTATTGCTCCTCGATCGCTTTGGCAACGGTTTCTGTTTCGCCATCCAGAACTGCGTAGTAATAACCAACACGACCCTGCAACTCCGGAAACTCACCGACCAATTCCGTCAGAAGATCAGTTTTCGCCAGCTCCGCAGCGCGTTGTGCGGCCGCTTCATCCTGGTCGCAAGCAATGGCCAGAGTGACCGCCAGTTTGGCGACTCTTGCGGATTTCTCATGCAGGTTGCCAAGCTTCCGCTGAAACACGACCTGCTTCAAGGCTTCCCGCCGGGATTCCAGCGTGACGCGACAATCCTGATCCCAGAAAAAGGCAGCATCGGCGAGTCTTGGTGCAACGACGCGCTCATTGCCCTGTCGAACCTGTTCAGAATCCTGGCTATCGAGGTTACTGATGGCGATAAAGTTAGGCATCAAGCTGCCGTCATCACTGCGCACAGGGAAATAACGCTGGTGGTCCTGCAGGGTTGCGATCAGCACTTCCTCGGGCAAGCGCAGAAATTTCGCATCGAAACCACCGGCGATCGGAACTGGCCACTCGGTCAACGCGGCGACTTCATCCAGAACCGAATCATCGAGTATCGCACGACCGCTTAAGTCGGCTGCGGCATCCTCTGCCTGGTGACGAATGAGTGCCCGCCGTTGTTCGAAGTCAGCAACAACATGGCCCTGATCGGCTAACAACGCTGGGTAATCTGAAGGCCGCGACACGCTTATCGGCTGCGGCGCATGAAACCGGTGACCATAGGTATCGCGTCCAGCCGCGGTGCCGAGAATTTTCGCCGTGACGATCTCTGGGCCTAACAGCATTAATACCCAATGTACCGGTCGGACGAACTCTACCTCGGAATTTCCCCAGCGCATGCGCTTCGGAATGGGAAGCTCAGCCAACGCATCGGCAACGATCACGGGCAACAATTCGTCGGCGCTGCGCCCGGGTTCCTCGGTGCGGAACAGTAACCACTCACCTTTGTTGGTCTGCAGTCTCGTCAGGTCCCCCAGCGCAACACCACAGCTCTTGGCGAAAGCCTGCGCTGCCTGCGTTGGGTTGCCGTCTCGATCGTAAGCCACTTTGACAGATGGGCCGCGCTTTTCAATCGATTGCGGCAGCTGCTGCCGCTGCAGATCACTGATTAATACCGCCAAGCGGCGCGGGGTCGCGAACGAGTGCTGTGAACCCGCTTTTAGCCCCGCAGCTTCAATGCCGGCCCGAACCTGCTCGGCAAAGGACTGTTCGAGGCGGCGCAAAGCTTTTGGCGGAAGCTCCTCCGTGCCAATCTCCACCAGGAAATCCGCTGTGCTGCTCATGAAGTCCCTCGCTCGTTATGCCGTCGTGCCCGACGTTGAGAGCATCGGAAACCCCAACGCTTGCCGACTGTCAAAGTATGCCCGCGCGACAGATCGGGCCATGCCCCTGACCCGCAGAATATAAGCCTGCCGCTCCGTGACTGAAATGGCATGCCGCGCGTCAAGCAGGTTAAAGGTGTGAGATGCGTCAAGTATTTGCTCGTAAGCCGGAAGCGTGAGCTGTTTTTTGATCAGTTCATGGCATAGCCGTTCCGCCGCATCGAATCTCTCGAACAACAGGCCAATATCCGCCGCCTCAAAATTATAGTGTGACATCTCTACTTCATTTTGATGGAAGACATCACCATAGCTGACCCGTCCTTGTGGCCCGGTGGTCCAGGTCAGGTCGAAAACACTGTCCACGCCCTGCAGGTACATGGCGATGCGCTCCAGCCCATAGGTGATCTCGCCGGTTACTGGCCGGCAGTCGAGCCCACCGACCTGCTGAAAATAGGTGAACTGCGTGACTTCCATGCCATTCAACCAGACTTCCCAGCCGAGCCCCCAGGCGCCAAGGGTTGGCGATTCCCAATTGTCCTCCACAAATCGGATATCGTGGATCAGCGGATCGATGCCGAGGGATTTGAGCGAGCTCAGATAAATTTCCTGAAAATCCTCCGGGGACGGCTTGAGCGTGACCTGAAACTGGTAGTAATGCTGGAGTCGAAACGGATTATCCCCGTAGCGTCCGTCGGTGGGTCGTCTACTTGGCTGCACATAGGCGGCCCGCCACGGCTCCGGGCCGATGGAGCGTAAGAATGTTGCTGAATGAAATGTGCCGGCGCCCATGGGCATGTCGTAGGGTTGCAGAATCACGCATCCCTGCGCCGCCCAATAGCTTTGCAGGGCAAGGATCAAATCCTGAAATGTCGATGGCGTTTGCTGACCGTTCACGGTTCCTGCCGGCGGTAAAACTGGCGCGCAAGTATAGCGCCCTTTGTGGAATGGCTGATCGCGTATTTCCCGATAATGCTGTAGGTCGGGCCTTTCGGACAGCCAGATTGCCGCCTGCCACCGAGCCAATTCTTTTCCAACGAGGTGCAAAAGCAGACCGCGTTGCACTACAATGGTGCGGCCTGCGATAATGGTTCCAGCTAGAACCTATAAAAAAACAATGAGTTACCAAAAGCGCTGCGACGGCACGATTTGTGCAATGTCGTAAGACCAGCTCGGCGTTTAAGCAGGCGATAACTGGTAATTCGCGACACCGGGTCCACGCCGACTAATCGGCAAGGCCCACAGTTTTTCATAGCAAGAATACCCTGGAGGGAAAGCAATGACAGTCGCTGACGCACTCAGCCTCATAAAAGAGAAGGAAGCCAAGTTTATTGACCTGCGCTTCACAGATACGAAAGGTAAAGAGCAGCATGTAACCGTGCCGGCGAGCGTTGTCGATGACGGGTTCTTCGAAGATGGCAAGATGTTCGACGGATCGTCGATTGCCGGCTGGAAGGGCATCAATGAGTCCGACATGATTCTGATGCCGGACCCTGACACGGCAGTGGTTGATGTATTTACCGATGACGCGACGATCAATATTCGCTGCGACGTCTACGAGCCTGCCACGATGCAGGCTTACGAGCGCTGCCCTCGAATGGCTGCACGGCGCGCCGAGGAATATCTTAAGTCGACCGGCATTGCCGATGAAGCGTTCTTCGGACCGGAAAACGAGTTTTTTATTTTCGACGACGTGCGTTACGGCACTGACATGCACCAGACTTCATATCGGGTCGACTCGGCAGAAGCGTCGTGGAATTCTCTCGCCGAAAGCGATGACGGCAATATTGGACATCGTCCCGGTGTTAAGGGCGGTTACTTCCCCGTGCCGCCGGTCGACTCCGGGCACGATATTCGCTCATCCATGTGCCTGGCGCTCGAAGACATGGGCCTGACTGTTGAGGTGCATCACCATGAAGTCGGCACAGCGGGTCAGGCCGAAATTGGTGTTGAGTTCGATAGTCTGGTGAAAAAGGCTGATGGCGTACAGATTTTAAAATACGTTGTGCAGAATGTGGCCCACGCTTATGGCAAGACCGCGACGTTCATGCCAAAGCCACTGGTCGGGGACAACGGTAATGGTGCGCATGTGCATCAGTCATTGGCGAACGGTGGTGAAAATATCTTCACGGGTGACGGATACGGTGGTTTGTCGCAGAGCGCATTTTATTATATTGGCGGTATCCTGAAGCACGCTAAAGCGCTTAACGCGTTTACCAACGCCGGCACCAATAGCTATAAGCGCCTGGTGCCGGGCTTTGAGGCGCCCACGCTGCTGGCTTATTCAGCCAAGAATCGTTCTGCATCGATACGTATTCCGTTTATTTCGAACCCGAAGGGCAGGCGCATCGAGGTTCGATTCCCCGACAGTTGCGGCAATCCGTATCTTGCATTTGCGGCAATGCTGCTGGCCGGCCTGGACGGTATTCAGAACAAGATTGACCCAGGCCCGCCGATGGACAAGGACCTCTATGATCTGGCGCCCGAAGAAGAAGCTGAGATACCTACGGTGGCGTTCTCACTCGAAGAAGCGATCACAGCCCTCGACAGAGATCGCGAATTCCTGCTCGCTGGTGAGGTCTTCAGTAATGACTTGATTGACGGTTATATCGCACTCAAGCAGGAAGAGATTACGCGTTTGCGCATGAGTACTCACCCGGTCGAGTTCGAACTCTATTACAGCCTGTAACGGGCAACATAATAGGCCTCGAAGCCGCTCCGGGGGGCGCCTCCCGGAGCGCTCTGGATTAACGACAAGCAGGCGCGCTATGCTTGTACGATGATGCGGGTATTCATATTGTTAGTCGGTCTGTTTGCGGGTATCGGTGCAGTGGCCGAAGTTTTTCGGTGGGTGGATGAGGATGGCCTCATACATTTCTCCGACCGGCCGCACGAGGGCGCCGAAACGGTAGTGCTGCCGCAGGCGCAGACGTTTTCGGCTCCGGCTGTGAGGCCTCGGCAACAAACGACAGAAGCTGAAACGGATCCCGGCGAGTTTGATGGTTATACGAGTTTGCGGATTATCCGCCCCGGGCAAGATGAGGTCCTATGGAATACAGCTGGCCTGGTTGATGTGCAGGTTGATCCGGAACCGCAACTTCAGGCTGGCCACAACCTACAGCTGTTCCTTGACGGCCAGATGGTAAGCGGACTGGCAGCCGGGCAACGGACGTTCCAGCTATCAGAGGTTTATCGTGGTGCACACTCCTTACGCGCGGAAATACACGACGCGGACGGCAACGGTCTTTTCCAGAGCGTCGCGATAACGTTCACGGTACAGCAGACATCCGTTCAAAATCCAAACAACCCGACGGGTCCCCGATAAATCGACAGCAGCCGGAATTGTCTGCTGCGATCCTTGAAAATCTCACTACGGCGGTGCTCATCGTCACGGCTGAAAGCCGCGTTGTGTTTATGAACGCAGGGGCCGAGTCATTATTAGGCATCAGCAGAAAGCAGGCCAGAGACCGGCAACTCACTGAATTGCTTCCGGGGCTCGAGGCCCTCGATGAACTGATCGGTCGTGCATTGCGGGATGACCAGTCATTTGGTCAGAGCCTGACGTTTTCTGTGCCGCATCACGAACGCTCAGCGGTTGAGGTGGTCTGCCGGGTTTCTCCGTTCCGCAGAAGCGATAGTGATCAACTGCTGATCGAATTCGTCGACGCGACACAATGGCGACAGATCGATCGTGAAAATACCTTGATCTCGCAGCGCGGCGTGAGTCGACGGATAATTCGGCAACTCGCTCACGAAATTCGCAATCCTCTTGGCGGACTGCGTGGCGCCGCACAGCTGCTGGAGCGGCAGCTACAGCAGCCCGAACTTCGGGAATACACGCGCGTCATTGTCGGTGAGACAGATCGGCTGGTCGCGCTGACGAATAACCTGCTCGGGCCGACGGGTGCGTCGAAAATTGAATCCGTCAACGTTCACGAATTGATTGAACGTGTATTGCTTCTGCTGCAAGGAGACGAGCAGACAGCAGCCTCAATCAATCGCGATTACGATCCGAGCCTGCCAAACCTGTCCGTCGACAAGGATCAGATCGTGCAGGCTTTATTGAACATTGCGCGTAACGCTGTCCAGGCAAGCGGCTTGCAGGGTAACGTGACTGTACGCACCAGGGTACTGACAAATTACGTGATTGGCAGTGAGCAGCACCGGCTCGTAGCCAGCGTTGAGGTTGAAGACAATGGACCGGGAATTCCCGAAGACCTCAAGGCGTCTATTTTTTACCCTTTGGTCACCAGTCGCGATGAAGGCACGGGCCTGGGGTTGCCATTGGCGCAAGATCTCGTCAGTCGGCATGGTGGGCTGGTCGAATATGAGTCAGAGCCGGGTCGGACCGTATTTATGGTCCGTATTCCCGTGGAATCCTAATACTACGCCAAGGTGATATTGATGGACTCAGAACTAAAGACGTGGATTGTAGACGACGATACTGCAGTCCGGTGGGTCCTGGAGAAAGCATTACAGGCGGACGGAATTGCTACGCAGAGCTTTGCCACAGCGGATGCGCTGCTTGATGCGTTTGCAAACCGGCAACCTGACGTTCTGATTACCGATATCCGCATGCCCGGGATGAATGGTCTGGAATTGATGCAGCGTTTGCAGGCGAACGATCGAAAAATACCGGTAATCGTCATGACGGCGCATGCGGACCTCGACAGTGCCGTTTCGGCTTACCAGGCAGGCGCCTTTGAATATTTGCCCAAACCTTTTGATGTGGATGAGGCAGTCGCTTTGGTGCGACGGGCAGCCCGCGTTGCAGAGGAGCCGGCCGGCAAAAGTGCCGCGCCGCTCGCGTCGATTTCCAGCATGATCGGCCAGGCGGCGGCCATGCAAGACGTGTTCAGAATGATCGGGCGCCTGTCTCGTTCGAGTATGACGGTGCTGATCACCGGTGAATCCGGCACCGGTAAAGAGTTAGTCGCTCGGGCCCTGCATGAACACAGCCCCAGAGGCGGTCAGCCGTTCATCGCGTTGAATACCACAGCTATCGCCTCGGAGTTACTGGAGTCGGAATTATTTGGTCATGAGCGCGGCGCATTTACCGGTGCGGACGCCAGGCGGCTGGGACGATTTGAGTTGGCAGATGGTGGCACCCTGTTTCTCGACGAAATAGGTGATATGTCGGCTGATTTGCAGACCCGTTTGTTGCGGGTACTGGCTGAAGGAGAATTCTATCGCGTCGGTGGTCAGGAGCCGATTCAGGTTGATGTGCGCGTGATCGCCGCAACGAACAAGGATTTGGCCGAGGCGGTTCGCCACGGCAAATTCCGGGAAGACCTGTTTCATCGACTGAATGTCATTCATATTCAGACTCCGCCTTTGCGCGAACGCAGGGAAGACATTCCATTGCTGTTGCGACACTTCCTGAAGGAGGTCGCAGCAGAGTTGCAGGTTGAGCCGAAGGATTTGACCCCGGAGGCGCTCAGTGTCCTGCAATCGTTTGACTGGACGGGGAACGTTCGCGAACTTGTCAACACCTGTCGGCGTTTGACTATCGCGGCGCCGGGAACAGAGATTCGGGCCGAAGACTTGCGGGTCGATCTCGGAGGCGCGTCAGCTTGCGAGAATGGCGGGAGTGGTTGGATTGCGGCGTTGGCTGCATGGGCTGAAACGCAAATCGATCAGCAGAGCGGAACACCGTTGCTGCCGATAGCCCTCCCTGAATTTGAGCGGATCTTGATTCGCACGGCGCTTGCGCGGGCTAATGGTCGGCGTCAGGAGGCGGCGAAAATATTGGGTTTGGGGCGGAATACACTGACGAGAAAAATACGCGAACTGGAGATCGATGCCTGAAAAAGGCAGGTCGTAAATGAAACCCAGGAGATTTCTGCGCCAACTGTTTCTTGGAGCTTCGGCGACAACCCTCGTGCCGATCGAGGCATCGGCCGCAGACCTGGCAACCTACCTCAAACAGTGGATTTGCGAGGTCCGTTTTTCGCATGATCGGACAATGTCTGTCCGATCAGATCTGACGTTTCACACCTAAGTCTTTGCGGGTGGCGCATTACTCCGTCAACTCCAGTCCGGCGCATCGGGTTCCGCCAACTCTAACGTGCCAACCAGTTGATCGACACGGTCAATGTTGTGCCGCTGCATATATTCACTGATGCCGGCGTTAATTTTGTCGCAAACGAGCGGATCATAAAAAAGCGCAGTGCCGACACCTATGGTCGCAGAGCCGGCGATTATGAACTCCAGCGCATCCTCGGCGGTACAGATACCACCTTGCCCGATAATCGGAACATTGTGTTGGCTGGCAACTTCATAGACCTGCTTCACCTTGAGCAGCGCGATGGGCTTTATGGCGGGGCCGGATAATCCACCTTGCACGTTCGCAATGATTGGATTACGGGTCTCCGGGTCTATCGCCATGCCCATAATCGTATTGATTACCGCCAGCCCGTCACTTCCCGCATCGATACAGCGCCGGGCGCTCTCCGAGATGTCGGTCTGATTTGGCGAAAGTTTAGTGATGATCGGTTTTGAGGTTGCCTTGCGGCAAGCTTCCACCACCATCGCGGAGGATTCGGGATAATTGCCGAATGAGATACCGCCCTCTTTAATATTCGGACAGGAGATATTGATCTCGATTGCGTCGATCGGTGAATCGTCAAAACGCCGGCAGACCTCTGCGTAGTCTTCAATAGACGATCCGCACACATTGGCGATAAATTTTGTTTCAGAAAAATCCAGTTGCGGGAGAATCTCATGCACGACCACATCGACGCCGGGGTTCTGCAGGCCAATCGCATTCAACATGCCCATCGGGGTTTCGTATATGCGATGCGCAGGATTGCCGAGTCGGGGCTCAAGGGTCGTGCCTTTCAGCACGACCGCTCCGGCCACACGATTCGAGAAGCCTTCCACACGGGTGTATTCTTCTCCGAAACCGACGCAGCCGGACAGCAGGACTATAGGCGACGCCAGCTTCAATCCACAGAATTCAACCGACAAATTTTTATGGTCATCCGTCAATGTTTAACCTTATATTGTTCGAACCGGAAATTGCGCCGAACACCGGAAATATCATACGCCTTTGTGCGAATACTGGGAGCAGCTTGCACCTGATTCGGCCACTTGGTTTCACGCTTAATGATAAACGCTTGCGCCGCGCTGGCCTCGATTATCGCGAGTATGCCGAGATCACGGAGCATGACACTCTGCAACTGTGTCTGCGTCACCTGGGTCAGCCGCGCCTGCTGGCGATTTCGACACGCGGCCAGACTGCGTATAGCGAACACGCGTTTGCCGAACGGGATGCGATTCTATTTGGACCTGAAACGAGGGGCCTGCCGGTGCAGGTTCTCGAGTCCTTGCCGGCTTCACGAGTGTTGAGAATTCCAATGCAGCCTGACAGCCGCAGCTTGAACCTTTCGAACGCAGCTGCGGTAGTGGTCTACGAGGCCTGGCGGCAGCTGGGCTTTCAGTAATTAGCCCGCACTACCAGCTGGATCCGCTTCACGCTTCCGATGTCAATGCACGGCTCATCAGAGCTGTAACGGCATCGGCCGGCGTTGCTCCGGCGTAGAGAATTAGATAGACCTGCTCACAAATAGGCATTTCGATGTTTTCCCGCGCGGCAACTTCGTAAACCGCATTAGCGGCATAGACACCCTCGACCACCTGGCCTATTTCGCGTGCGATTTCATCCGCGCTTCGTCCTGATGCCAGAGCGAGCCCCATACGACGATTGCGTGATTGATCATCGGTGCAGGTCAGAGTCAGGTCTCCCATACCGGACAAACCCGTGAAGGTTGAGGCCTTGGCACCGAGGGCAACCCCGAGTCGCGTCATTTCAATCAACCCACGGCTGATCAGCGCAATTCTCGTGTTAGCACCGTATCCGAGTCCGTCGGAAATTCCCGCCGCAATGGCGATAACGTTTTTTACGGCGCCGCCTACTTCAACGCCGATAATGTCGTCGGACGTGTAAGCGCGGAACTGCTGATTTGAAATCCGTTCCGCCAGTGAATGGCCAAAATCGGCATCCGTTGCGGCAATGGTCATGGCGGTGGGTAAGCCCGCGCCAACTTCGCGTGCAAAAGTTGGGCCGGATAACACGGCCAGTGGCAGCTTGTCGCCGAGCACCTCCCGCGCTACCTGGTGTGGAAGTTTGCCGGTTTGCTGTTCAAAGCCCTTTGTCGCCCAGGCAATGCGGCTCGACTCGGTCATGTAAGGCTTTATTTCAATGAGTACCTGTCGGAATGCAACACTGGGTACGCAGACGAGCACATCGTCGGTGCCGCGCAGCGCTTTCTCAAGCAAAGGTTCGATCGTGAGGTCATCCGGAAACCGCGCGTCCGGCAAATAACGCTGATTGCAACGCTCGACCGCCAGCAACTCCGGCTGGTCTTCCGCCCGGCCCCATAACACGGTTGGCTGTGCGGCGCGGGCCAGCTGAATCGCCAGGGCGGTGCCCCAGGAACCGGCTCCAAGCACGGTGATCGGATGCTGTCGAGGAGTTTCTGTCACGCAATCAAGAACCGTTAATTCTGGCTGCTTTCCTGGGAAGCTTGTGCATACAAAGCGTCAAAATTAATCGGCTGCAGCAGCATCGACGGGAATCCTCCTTTACCTATCGTGGACGAAATCGTTTCCCGGACATAAGGGAACAAGGTCGTCGGGCAGTAGGTGCCGATTAGTTTGCTGAGTTCGTCGGGGGGGTAGCCCTTGATGAAAAAGACACCGGCCTGATCTATCTCGACCAGGAACAGTGTGCTTTCTTTCATGGTGGCGTGGACGCTGACATGCAGAACGATCTCATAGGTGTCGGTAGCCAGGGTGGTATGGGAATTCTTCAAGTTCAGCTTGATCTCCGGTTCAACCTGTTGCTCAGAAAATGTGGTCGGCGTTTTCGGCGCTTCGAAGGACAGGTCCTTCATGTAAATTTGTTGCAACGCAAATTGGGGTTGATCGCTATTCGCCCCATTGCCGTTGGATTCTGCTTTTTTGTCGTTCATTGCTTATCCTGTGCCGAGGTTAATTCCAATGTGGATTGACGAATCAGGTCGCTGGAAACTCATTCCGAAAGCTCCAGCAACTCGTCGAGTTTTCCGGCCCGATCCAGCGCACTGAGATCATCGTAACCACCGATATGCTTATCGTCGATAAATATTTGTGGAACCGTTTTTTTACCGCTTCGATCGACCATTTCGCGTCGCAGTTTTGCGTTTAGCGTCACATCGAGCTCTTCGTAAGGAACTTGTTTCTTATCAAGCAAGCTTCGCGCCGCTGCACAATAGGCGCAAAACGCCTGGGTGTACATTACGATCGAAGGGGCAGCGTTATCGGTCAACTTTTGTTCTCGGACGTCAGGACCGGCAGATTTTCCTGTCGCCAGCTAGCCAGACCACCTTGCAGGCTGAAGATATTTTCCCTGCCGCTCTTTTTCATTGGCGTCACACATTGCGAGCTCTTCGAACCATTGTCGCAAACCAGGATAATGGACTTGCCACTTTTTAGCCGTTTGTCTGCTTCTCCATCGAGATCCGCTGCTGGGATATTAATCGAATTGACAATGTGGCCCGCCTCAAATTGAGATTTATCGCGGATATCGACAACGCGGGCTCCCTGATTGATAAGACGAACGGCCTGGACCGTGGAGATGGCCGTCAGACCGCTGGCTTTCATCCTCAGCTCATAAAAAATCACGACCAGTGCCATCAAAATTGTGCCTGACACCAACATAGGGTGGGCATTGGAGAACTCAATAAGCTGTTCCATAGGTACTGAAATCCACTTGCTGTATTAGGCGGGCTTCTGCCCGATGGCCGCGCATTATAACCTTACCGTCATCGTTTACGGCGGTCGCCAGAGAAGGCTTGATACCCTAAACTCGCCACTCGATGAAGATCTCGTGCAACATTCGGTTTACCAGTCTGATCACCATGTTGTGGATTTGTACTGGCTTGGCGGATGATGTGGTGACCGACGATGCTGCTCTGGCAGAACAGAATCTTGCCGAGGTACGTTCGCGCATCACCGAACTGGAACAAGAATTTAAGAAGCAAAGTGAACGCCGCGGCGCCACGGAACGGGAATTGCAGAAAGCGGAACGTTCTGAATCCGGCCTGCGGCGTAAATTGAGCAAAACGAACGAGCAATTAACGGCATCGCGGGAGCGACTAAAATCTCTGCAGAGCGAGGCCGCGGATAGGCGCACTGAGGTGCAGGCGTACCGCGTCGAGCTTGAGGAACAGCTGCGGCTTGCGTATGTCGCCGGGCAGGATGGGTGGTTACAAATGGTGCTGAGTCAGCGTGACCCGATTCGGATCGGACGCGAGCTGGTTTACTACAGTTATATCGCACGACAAAGAAGTGAACTGATGGACGTGGTGCGCGGGAAATTGGAAAAGCTCGAAAAGACCGCGATCTCGGTGGAGCGAGAGGAAGCGCGGCTAAGCGAAATTCAGCAGGACCAGCGTGCACGAATACAGGAAATCTCGCAGGCCAGGGAGGAACGTCATCTTGCCCTTGCTGATATCAACCAGGGCATTGCGTCGCAGAATGACCAAATCGCGCGACTCAGGCAGGAGGCCGAAAGCCTGGAATCACTGGTCGACGAACTTACCCGGATGCTGGCGAGCCTGCCGATCGAGAATTCGTCGCGATTCGTCGATCGAAAAGGCCAGATGGACTGGCCGGCGGAAGGGCGTTTAACGCGGAAATTCGGTCAGTCCAAGGCAGACGGGCACCTGCGCTGGGATGGCGTGCTGCTGGCAGCTGGGGCCGGCACGGAAGTTCGCGCCGTGCATCACGGCAGGGTGGTCTTCTCTGACTGGTTATCGGGCATGGGGCTGCTGGTCGTGGTGGAGCACGGCGACGGGTACCTGACGCTGTATGGCCATAACCAGGACGTCGTCAGGGAGGTTGGGGAATGGGTGGAACCAGGTTCGGTCGTTGCCCACGTTGGCGATAGCGGAGGCCAGGCGACGACCGGACTGTATTTTGAGATACGTAAACAGGGGCAACCCGTAGACCCGACCGACTACATTTCATCCGATTAAACATAAGACATTGATAATTAATTAAATTACCCAGATCGCTCGGTCATTCGTGGCGTTAATAGATGATTCAACCCAGCTAAGCTCTGTGCTATCTTCGAAAATCCCTGATATTGGGATTCCGCGGAGTCTGTATGTCTTCTCGATCAAGAAGCGTGTTAATCCTGTTAATTGGCACGACCCTGGGCCTGACGCTGTCGCTCGGCAGCGGCGTTCTTGCCGAGCGTGATGTCGACGACACCACGCTGCCGTGGGAGGAAGCCCGCCTGTTGGCCGAAGTACTCCAGCGGGTAAAACAGGAATACGTAGAATCCGTCGATGACCGGATGCTCATGGAGAGCGCGGTGCGGGGCATGGTGACTGACCTGGATCCCCATTCCCAGTTTCTGGATTCCGATGAATATCAGGAAATTCGGATCAGCACGACGGGCAATTATTCGGGTGTTGGCCTCGAAGTTCACATGCGGGATGGCGTCGTCACCGTGGTCGCGCCGATCGAAGGGACACCCGCGGGTCGCGCCGGGCTCAAACCTGGTGATGTGATCGTGAGCATCGACGATGAACTCGTGGATGAGCAGAATATCGACGACACGATCGGTCGGATGCGCGGCAAACCCGGCACCCGGGTAACCGTTTCAGTACTGCGCGAAGGGGAACCGGAACCGATCGATTTCAATTTGCTGCGCAGTCACGTGCAGGTCCAAAGTGTGCGTTCCGATCTACTGGAATCTAACTACGGATATATTCGTTTGACCCACTTCAGCGAGACGACCTTCAAGGATCTGCGTAAATCCATCAGCGAGCTCAAGCGCGACAGTTCGGGCGAGCTGCAGGGTGTAATCCTGGATTTGAGAAATAATCCCGGCGGAGTACTCGAGGCAGCCGTGGACATTGCGGATGCGCTGTTGGACGGTGGTTTGATCGTAAGCGCCAACGGACGAGGCCACGATGCAAATTTCCGCCACGAAGCGCGGTCCGGCGATCTGCTTGACGGTATGATGCTGGTGGTCATGGTCAATGGCGGTTCAGCGTCCGCATCGGAGATTGTTGCCGGCGCACTGCAGGATAATGAACGTGCAATCCTGGTTGGCAGCCAGACCTACGGCAAAGGATCTGTGCAGACCGTGATGCCCTTATCCAACGGGCGGGCGATCAAACTGACGACTTCTCGCTATTTCACGCCATCAGGTCAGTCGATACACGGCCAGGGCATCACGCCCGACATTATTTTCGACGAGGCCGGTCTCGAGGACATACTGGCCGGTACCTCCGAGCATCGCACCGAGCCCGGCGCGGCCTTATTGCTCAGCGACGCGCATCTGCGTGAGGCATTGCACATACTGAAGAGTGGGCGGATTCTTCAAAGCAAAGTCGATTGAAACTCATTCCTTGCTGAAATCATGATTGGCGGTTCTGGTGTAAACCGGTTCTACCTGGCGACATGTATTCTGCTTGCAGCGCGGATGGCATGGAGCGATGCTGCAATTGAGCTCGAGTATCGCCGTGATGCAGACTTCGCTCAACGCGCACGCATCGCGCTGATCATTGACGACCTCGGGAATGTTGGTCGGGTGGGCCAGCGTGTCATTGCATTGGCGGGGCCGGTGGCTTGCGCCATATTGCCGCATACACCGTACGGGAGTTATATCGCCAGGCAAGCCCATGTCGCCGGCAAGGAAGTACTGCTGCACCTGCCTCTCCAATCCGTCGCTGAATTCGAAGCCACGGGTTTTGGCACGATAAGAATCGACACGACCGAACAGCAGTTGATTCGTATTCTAGAAGCTGACATCAGTTCGATTCCGCATATTGTCGGTATCAATAATCACATGGGGAGCCTCCTGACGCAGCATCCGGGGCACATGAACTGGTTGATGAGCGCTCTGAAAGCCCGGGGGGATTTGTTTTTTGTGGATAGCTATACCAGCGTGGCCAGCGTGGCACTGCAGATCGCGCGCGAACATGGTGTGCCCGCGACTCGAAGAGATGTGTTCCTTGATAACGTGCCGACGCGAGCGTCTATAGATAGGGAATTCCAGCGTTTGAAGCAGCTTGCCAGAACCCGCGGGAGCGCAGTGGCGATAGGTCATCCATATCCGGAGACACTGAGTTATCTTGAAAGCGTACTGCCAGGTCTGGCGGCTGAAGGTATTGATCTCGTGACT
>Ga0224512_10000980_pt1 | contig 28639 bp, 23 predicted proteins | sample SF_May12_sed_USG_4_FD_169103 | JGI IMG/M metagenome (GOLD analysis project Ga0224512, IMG submission 169103) | Sediment microbial communities from San Francisco Bay, California, United States - SF_May12_sed_USGS_13 | ecosystem: Environmental > Aquatic > Marine > Sediment | place: USA... | reverse complement strand
GCCTGTAAGCGAGAGTCAATCGTCGTGACGACGTGGTAGCCGGCAGTATATGCATTCTGGCCATAGCGGCGAACCAATTCTGCGCGAACCATTTCAGTCACGTATGGCGCTTCAAGCTCAACCTTCGGTCCGTGCAGTTTCGATTGAACGACCGAGCTTATCGCAGCATCATATTGCTCAGGGTCTATAAAATTTAATTCCTGCATGCGCCGCAGGACATATGCTCTTCGTTCGGTAGCGCGCTCGATGTTCGAAATGGGATTAAGTGCCGAAGGCGCCTTTGGCAATCCCGCGATCATCGCGGCTTCGGCAATATCAAGATCTTTCAGGGATTTTCCAAAATAGACCTCCGCGGCGGCGCCCACGCCGTAAGCGCGCTGGCCGAGAAAAATTTTGTTCAGATACAAAGCCAGGATTTCTTCTTTTGTAAACTTTTTCTCTATCTGCAAAGCCAGGATAATTTCCCTGGCCTTGCGCACGAACGACCGATCGCGCGTCAAAAAATACGCGCGAGCGAGTTGCTGCGTTATGGTGCTACCGCCCTGACTCCGGGATCCGGTGAGGATAAGATTGAAGGCTGCACGCGCAATACCCTGATAATCAAAACCCGGGTGCTCAAAAAATCGATCATCCTCGGCGGCCAGGAAAGCGTGTATAACAATTTCCGGGATCTCGTCATAAACGACGGGCGTGCGGCGCTTCTCACCTATCTGGGCCATCAAGCGCCCATCCCGCGAGTAGACGCGCAGCGGCGTCTGCAGTTCGATATCGCGCATCGCTTCGGCTGATGGGAGGCTGGGGCTAAGAAAATAGAAGGCGCCGGCTATCACGGCGAGCATCCCGACAAACGCAATGACGGCTAATCCGGCCAAAACCGGCAAAATTTGTTTGGCTCTGCGATTACTCATTAGGGTGACGGGTCGAAAGTCGGATTTTCATGTCAGAAAAGCGAGGACAGTCCCTTGCCATGCAGGGGTCGATTATGCATATTAGCGGCGGTTTTTGGGCAAACTCGTCGAAAGGTGAGGACGCAAAGCCACCGGTCTAAGGGACTCTACTAGGCTGCGACGGTATCTGGAATGTTGCACAAGGGTGGGTCGATCCTAGGACAGCGGGGCTGCCGACGCATATGGGCCTTAGGCCCCGGCAGTCTTCCGTCCCGATCAACTCCCTCCTGACACGCTCCAAACCCGCACGAGCAGCCGCGCACAGCCCCTCTGACTGTCTGGCCGACGGGATTATACATAGTGTGGCGGATCGTGACGGAAGGCACAGATACTTTATATCTTTCTTGATATATAGTTAAATTGGCTTCCTCAGGTGATGAGCCATATTTTCCGCACAAGCTACGGACTTAGAAGGGAAAAAAAGTGCTTTTTGGATCAGGTTCAAAGCCGCTGATCGGGCTTGACATAACAACGTCATCGATCAAGCTGCTCGAGTTAGCTCCCAGCGGTAAAGGATACCGCGCCGAGTGCTATGCGGCAGAGGCCACGCCGCCGAATTCCATTAACGAAAAAAGCATCGTAGACGCCGAGGCAGTGGGTGAAGCTATTCGCCGCGCGGTCAAGCGCTCCGGCTCGAAAGCTCAGGAAGTCGCAATCGCGATCAATGGCGATGCCGCGATTACCAAAGTTATCCAGATGCCGGCCAATCTCGGTGTGAATGAGTTGGAAGGCCAGGTCGAGATTCAGGCCGATCAATACATCCCGTTTCCGATGGAAGAGGTCAGTTTCGACTTCGAAGTAATGGGTCCTTCCGCGAGCGACCCGGAGATGAATGACGTGTTGCTGGTGGCGACGCGTACAGAAAATGTCGACCAGCGACGGGCGGCCGTGGAAGCGGCCGGACTGACTGCCCGCGTCGTCGACGTTGAAGCTTTTGCCCTGGAAAATGCCTGCCAACTATTGGCACACCAGATCCCCGATGGGGGGCTCGATCATTTGATCGCTGTAGTGGATTTTGGCGCCAGTAACACGACTTTCAGCGTATTGCAGGATATGCGGGTTATATATACGCGTGATTTTTCATTTGGCGGGCAACAGCTCACGGAAGAAATCATGCGGACTTACGGGCTGAGTCTCGAAGATGCCGGCCGGGCTAAGAAGGAAGGTGGTCTACCAAGCAACTATCAACCCGAGGTGCTGGATCCGTTCATCGATGATATGACGCAACAGGTGAGTCGATCTTTGCAGTTTTTCCTGGCTTCCGGCGGCGGGCGCGAGCAACCTGATCAGATATTGGTTTGCGGTGGTTGCGCGAATATTCCCGGCGTCGGCGATGTGATTGCGAGCAAGGTGGGTATCCCGACGGAAATTGGGGACCCACTAGGCCATATGAAAATTTCGTCCAGGGCTAAATCTCACGGGGTGCGCAAGGACGCGACTGCTTTGTTGACTGCTTTTGGGCTGGCGTTACGGAGTTTCGACTGATATGCCACGCATTAACCTTTTGGCTTGGCGAGATGAGCTGCGAACACAACGGCGCAATCAGTTTTATATTGCCCTTGGTGGGGCAGCCGTTGGAGCAGGGCTGGTTATATTGATCTCGAACCTGGTTTTTTCCGGCATCATCGACCACCAAAAGGAGCGCAATAATATCCTGCAGGAGGAAATCGAGGTTCTTAATATCAAGATCAAAGAGATCATAGATCTGGAGGATAAGAAAGACCGGTTGTTGGCGAGAATGGAAATTATCGAGCAACTGCAGCGCAGTCGGCCGGGAATCGTTCATGTCTTCGACGAGCTTGTGAATACCCTGCCGAACGGTGTGCATCTGACCGCGGTAAAGCAATCCGGTAGACGTCTGGAAATCGTCGGTTCTGCAGAATCCAATACGCGTGTTTCCGCATTGATGCGCAACATCGACAAATCAGACTGGCTGATGGATCCGGATCTCGAGGTTGTTGAGGTAAAGACTAGCCGGTCGGGCGACACTGGCGGTCGTGCCAGCGAATTCACGGTGTTTGCGATGCAGGCCTCTGACACCGAATCAGAGGAGGGATTTGAATGAACTTTCTCGAAGAACTCCAAAATCTGGATTTCAATGATATTGGTCGATGGCCGTTCTTTTTCAGGGCGTTCTTCGTCGGGTTGTTCTTTGTCGTAGCCATCGGTGCTGGATTCTACTTTCTCGTATACGAAAACCAGATGCCTCGTCTGGAACAGGCTCAGCGAGAGGAGATAGAGCTGAAGTCTTCATTCGAACAAAAGCAGAAGAAGGCAGCCAATTTTGACGCCTATCGCGTTCAGCTAGCCGAAATCGAAACATCTTTCGGCACCATGTTGAGACAGCTACCGGGCCAAACGGAAATACCGAATCTTTTGGTGGATATTTCTCAAACTGGTTTGGGTGCCGGATTGCAAGAAGAGCTTTTCCAGCCGGAAAGTGAGATTCAGAAAGATTTCTATGCCGAGAAGCCGATCAAGATTCGACTGAAGGGTTCTTATCATGAGTTCGGAAGATTCGTTAGTGATATTGCCGCCTTGCCCCGCATCGTGACTTTGCACGATATCGAGATTCTTCAGCAGAATAATGCAAATTCGATGGATGCGCTGGTCTTGAATGTTACGGCCAAGACTTATCGTTATTTGGAAGACGAAGGAAATGTCGATGCGGAGACGACCGGGTGATGGAGATATTGCAGAACATGCGTTTCTTGAAAATCCTGGCCGCGGCGCTTCCATCGCTGCTTTTATTTGCGTGTGGCGGCGACGTTGATGACCTGACGTCTTACATTGATGAAGTGAAGTCACGGCCCGGCGGGCGTATCGAGCCGTTGCCGCAGATCAAGCCATATGAAACTTTTCAGTACTCAGCCGAGCGGGCGCGATCACCTTTCGTGCCGGATACGCCGCAGATTGCTGATCAGGGGCCTGCAGGGCCAACGCCTGTCAAGAATCGTAACAAGGAATATCTGGAGCAGTTTCCGCTGGACACACTGAGTATGGTTGGCACATTGGAGCGGGAAGGCAAAATCTTCGGTCTGTTGCAGACCAAGGATGGGTTGGTGCACAGGGTACTGCCGGGCAATTATGTTGGCCAGAACGAGGGCCGAATTGTGGCAGTCGGGGATGCGGAGATAGAGGTGGAGGAGCTTGTGTCGAACGGGATAGGAAGCTTCTTCAAGCGATCAGCGGCGATTGGTTTGGACTGATTATATGAATCTGCGGTCATCGGCTTTCAGGCCGATTGACTCAGTGACTGGCGCCCTTTGAGGGAGTGTGGGAGTACTTGAGCATGAGCACAGCTAGGCCGATTCGGAAATTTATTTTTGGGCGGATGCAGACGTTCTGTGCCGGCCATATCTTAATCCGGTTTATTTGCGCGGCCGCACTTGGTCTTGCGAGTGTCTCTGCCGCAATAGCGCAGGATATGGGCAACAGCCTGAACGACATCGAAGTGCGGGCCCTTCCCGGTAACCGAATTGAACTGCGTCTGGTGTTGTCGGGTCCGGCGCCCGAGCCGCTGGCATTCACCATTGATGAGCCGGCACGAATCTCTCTCGATTTACGCGGAATCGCGCTCGGGCTGCAGTCTCGTCGTCAGGATATCGGTATTGGCGTGCTCGACACTATTCTCGCCGCGGAAGCCAAGGGCCGCACACGTGTCGTATTGAACCTCGACGCGATGGTTCCGTATCAGACACGCGTTGCTGATAACAGTATTTATGTGACCTTGGACGGACCATCTTCTGCTGGCTCAAGGCCTGCACTTGCCTCAGCTGTACCGGCGATGAATCGATCTCAGCCGGTGGCGGCTGACCGTAACATTGAGGGTATCGATTTCCGACGAACCGAAACCGGCGCCGGCCGGGTCATCGTGGATCTCTCGGATGTTGGTGCGCCAGTCGACGTGCAGCAGTCAGGCGATCGAATCGTTCTGAGTTTCAGCGGCACGGGTTTGCCGGAGGCGTTGATGAAGCGTCTGGATGTAATAGATTTCGCTACCCCCGTGAACACTATCGACGCGATACGGGTAGGTGGTGACACGCGCATCGTGCTATCCGCAACTGGACCATTCGAGCAATTAGCCTATCAATCGGATGATATTTTTACGGTTGAAGTGCAGCCTGCAACCGACGCCGAACAGGCACAAGCAGCGCCAACATTATTCAGCCCGGATCGAAAATATGATGGCGAACGCCTGACACTGAATTTTCAGGATATCGAAACGCGCGCTGTGTTGCAGCTACTGGCCGACGTCAGTGGCCGCAACATAGTGGTTTCAGACACGGTCCAGGGCAATGTGACGCTGCGACTCCAGGGCGTGCCTTGGGATCAGGCGCTGGATATCGTTCTGGCCACGAAGGGCCTGGATATGCGCCAGAACGGCAATGTGATCATCGTTGCGCCGGCCGAGGAAATAGCCTCCCGGGAGCTGGCTGACCTCGAGTCGAGGAAAGAGATCAAAGAGCTGGAGCCGTTAACTGCTGAATACTTGCAGGTGAACTATGCGAAAGCGGCGGATCTTGCGAATCTGATTTCTGGCGGCGGCAGTGCCAATGCTTTGCTTTCCGAACGTGGTTCGGTCGGCATCGATGATCGCACCAACACACTCTTATTGCAGGACACGATTGACCGAATAAGGGATATTCGTCGCCTGGTCGCAACTCTTGATATACCGGTCAGGCAGGTATTGATCGAATCAAGAATCGTCGTAGTCCGTGATGATTTCAGTCGTGACCTCGGTGTGCGCTGGGGCGCCACCGTTGTTAATGATAGAAGTGGCGACGGCCTGGTCTCGGTAACCGGCAATGCCCAGGGTAACAACACCATCGTGAATTCGGCGATCGACAACCTCAATAGCACCGGAAACCCGTTTCCCGTCGAGGTGCCTGATTTGAACGATCGTTTCAACGTTAATCTTCCGGTGGCGAATCCGGCGGGCCAACTGGCGCTGGCTATTCTCGACGACGATTTTTTGGTTGATCTGGAGCTGTCGGCGTTGCAGGCTGAAGGACGTGGTGAAGTCATTTCATCGCCGCGAGTCATCACCGCCAACCAGAAAGAAGCGAATATCAAGCAGGGCGTCGAAATTCCTTATCAGGAGTCGTCATCCAGCGGCGCAACGACGACACAGTTCAAGGAAGCCGTGTTGAGTTTGACGGTGACGCCGCAGATTACACCCGACGATCGCATCATCATGGATCTGTTAGTCACCAAGGATAGCGTCGGTGAAACAGTGACGACTGAGCGCGGTGGCTCGGTACCCAGTATCGACACGCGATCAATCGAGACGCAGGTGTTGGTGAATAACGGGCAAACTGTCGTGCTCGGCGGCATTTATGAAACCGAGCAAGGGGAAACCCTGACCAAGGTCCCGTACCTGGGGGACATTCCGGGTCTTGGTGTGTTTTTTCGATCGACGCGGCTGGTTTCGCAGAAATCGGAGTTGTTGATATTCGTTACGCCAAAAATATTAAAAGAAGGCTCCAGCATTTATTGAACATGACCCGCACGAGGGTTAGTTAGAGGAATTGAGTTTATGAAGAGGCTGCTTTCTTTAGGGATGATTTTGGCGTCCATGGGTATTGCGTCCTGTGGTGGTGGTGGTAACACGATTGCCGGGGCGTCTGCCGTGGTCGGCGGCACTGAAGTCGCAAACATTGAGCTGATTGCCAGTTCACCGCAATTGCCGTCGGACATCACCGGTGTTACGACCGTGACGATTACGGCGATCGTCAAGGACGCCAACAATAATGTCGTGGAAGGTGTCCCGATTGTTTTCAGTTCCAGTTCCGGCGCGTTGCAGATCATAGAGTCGGTCACCAGTGCCGGTGGAATGGCTTCTGCATCCTTGTCAAATGGGAGTGTTCCAACGAACCGGACAATCGTGGTGACCGCTACGGAGGGGACCGTCACGGCAACGTTGAACGTTGCGGTAGCAGGTACGGTATTGAGTATAAATGGACCGGACGCCTTGTCGGCCAACGATAATGGCACTTACACGCTCGTGCTGGAAGACTCATCCGGCGCTGGCATTGAAGGTGAGACCATCGCCGTCACGTCCGCCAATGGCAACACGCTTTCGGCCAATAGTTTGACGACGGGTGTTGACGGCGATGCGCAGCTTACCCTTACAGGCACCGTTGCCGGTAACGATAACCTGTCGGCAACGGCTCTCGGCATAACGTCGAACAAGGCAGTTAATATTTCCGACGACAGTTTCGGTTTTCTGGCGCCGGCGACGAATGCAGAGATCGCGCTGAACACAAATCGCAACGTCCGGATCGAATGGACCCTGGGCGGCGCGCCGCAGGTCGGCGAGACGATTAACTTCTCCAGTACTCGCGGAACCCTGAGTGCGTCCACGGCGGTGACCGATGGTGCAGGGCAGGCGCTGGTGACGATTAACTCGACGAATGCCGGTCCGGCTGTCATCACGGCGACGAATATCAATAATACGACTACCACGGTCGCGGTCGAATTTACGGCCAGCGTGGCGGCGGATCTCAATGTACAGGCGAATCCGGCTACCGTGGCCTCCGATCAGCAAAGTGAAATCGTGGCGATCGTCCGTGATCCGAGTGGCAACCTCGTCAAGAACAAGGTCGTTATTTTCGAGTTGACCGACACGACCAACGGTTTTCTGTCCGTGGGTTCCGGCACGACCGACAGCCAGGGCAAGGCGCAGACATTCTACACCGGCGGAAGTGTGCCCAGCCCCGTCAATGGTGTGGCGATTCGGGCGTTCGTGCAAGATACACCGGCTGTCGAAGCCACCGTCTTCCTGACCGTGGCACAGCGCGAGGTGGACATCTTCATCGGCACATCCGACATCCTGTTTTTGCCCGATCCGGCCCGCTATGCGCAGGAATGGGTGCTGCTGGCGACCGACACGGTCGGCAACCCGGTCGAAAACACGGTGATTCAGACGACGCTTCGCTCGGTGCGTTACTACAAGGGCGAACTCGTCTTGGTTGTCGACGGGTCGGATATCGATTGGGAACAGCAGGTGTCGACTTTGCCGGGAGAGGCATCCTGCGCGGATGAGGATACCAATCGTGATGGTTTCCTGGATCTGGTTGCCGAGGATTCTAACGGTAACGGAAGTCTCGAGGCGGGTAATGTCGCGACGGTATTCGCGGTACCCGACGATGCTGACCCGGACGCGCCGTGTGCCCTGGTTCCCGCGGGCGGCCAGGGTGCCGATGTGCTCACCGATGCGCAGGGATTTGCCCGGGTTTGCGTCATTTATCCGCGCAGCGTCAATCTATGGGCCGATGTCGAGCTGACCGCTCAGTTGAATGTGTTCGGCTCAGAGTTCTCCGAATCGCAGCAGTTTCGGCTTTTGGCGCTGGCTGCGGATCTGAAGGACGAATTGACCAATCCCGCGGGTCAATTCAGCCCGTTTGGCCAGGCGACGACTTGCGCCGATCCAAATTGACCGGTGTGTTGATCGAAGAAAAGCCGGCCGCTGGCCGGCTTTTTTTTGCCGTATGATTCGCCTATGTCCCCGCAGCAGAGCATCTTCCTGGTCGGGCCGATGGGCTCCGGCAAGTCGGCTGTCGGCCGGCGGCTGGCGAGCCAGCTCGGCTGGGAGTTTTGCGACAGCGATACGATCATCGAAAGCCGCACCGGCGTGGACATCGCATTCATATTTGAGAAGGAAGGGGAAGCCGGATTCAGGCGTCGCGAGCGTCGGGTGATCGATGAAATTACGGCCCGCAAGCCTATCGTTCTGGCCACCGGCGGCGGTGCGATCCTGGCGCCCGCGAATCGCAAGTGCCTTGGCTCGCGGGGAACGGTCGTGTATCTGCATGCGTCCGTGGAGCAACAGTTCAAACGCACTCGACATGGCAAAGAGCGCCCGTTGCTGAAGAACGGTGATCGACGGCAAGTCCTCGACGATCTGATGCAAGATCGTGATCCGTTGTACCGGGAGATCGCAGACGTGCTGGTGGAAACAGACGGACGGACAGTTGCGGCAGTGACCGCGGAGATCCGCGAAACCCTGGCTGATTCGACCGGCGGTCACGGAGAATGAGGGCATGAATTACACAAGGCGCCAAAAGGTGCTGAAATGACGGCATGAACAGGGTGGACGTCGAACTGGGTGAGCGAAGTTACCCGATTCTGATCGGGGCGGACTTGCTTGAGCATGGTCGCATACTGGATCCGTTTCTCGGCGCCAGTGACATTATGATCGTGACCAATGATGTCGTTGGCCCGCTGTACCTGGATAAACTCAGAAAAATATTGGGGGACCGTCGGGTGCATAGCGTCGTGTTGCCGGATGGCGAGGCCAGCAAAACTATCGAGACGCTCCAGTTAATCCTTGATCATTTGGTGGACAAAAGGTTCTCGCGTGATTGCGTGTTGCTCACCTTGGGTGGCGGTGTTGTCGGCGACATCGGCGGCTTCGCTGCTGCCACTTACCAGCGTGGCGTAGCGTTCATACAGGTGCCGACTACGCTGCTCGCCCAGGTCGATTCTGCGGTGGGCGGCAAGACGGGCGTCAATCATCCGGGCGGTAAAAACCTGATCGGTGCATTCCATCAGCCGCGCTGTGTGCTTATCGATACATCTACGTTGACGACTTTACCCGATCGCGAATTCATGGCGGGGCTGGCGGAGGTCGTAAAGTATGGTCTGATCGCAGATGCTGATTTTTTCGGCTGGCTGGAACGGCATGCCGATGACCTGCTCAACCGGGACACGACGGCTTTGGATTACATCATTCGACGATCTTGTCGGATCAAGGCAGACATAGTGGCACTGGACGAAAGAGAGAAAGGGCAGCGGGCTTTGCTCAACCTGGGGCACACTTATGGTCACGCCATCGAGCGAACGCTCGGCTATGGTGAATGGCTTCACGGCGAGGCTGTAGCGGCCGGAATCTGCATGGCGGCAGCTTTCGCGGAACGACTCGGGATGCTGTCGGCCGCGGATCGACAGAGAATTCATACTTTGCTGGTACGCTTGCGGCTGCCGACGAGCCCGCCACAGCTGGATGCACAGAAATTCCTTGCAGCGATGTCTTTGGACAAAAAAGTTCGTGCCGGAGGAATCCGCCTGGTGTTGCTGAGAAGTATTGGTTCAGCTGAGGTTACCGCGGATTATCCGGAGCAAGAGATGGTCAGCCTGCTTCGCGAGCAACTGGCTCATTGACGGGGAACGGCAAGATTCCGTTGAATAGCCTCAAAGCCTATGCGGCCGCCGAAAGCCGGACAAAAGGTCGAACCTATCCGGAGCCGACTCACCCGTATCGGGGCGAGTTTCAGCGTGATCGCGACCGGGTCATACATTCCACGGCATTTCGTCGGCTGGTATACAAAACACAGGTGTTTGTAAATCATGAGGGCGATCACTACCGCACGCGCCTGACACATTCTCTGGAAGTTGCCCAGATCGGTCGCACCGTGGCCCTGAGCCTCGGCTTGAATGAGCAATTGGTGGAGGCAATTTGTTTAGCACACGATCTGGGTCATACGCCTTTCGGGCATGCCGGCCAGTCCGCCCTGAATCGATGCATGAAGCCATTCGGCGGGTTCGAACATAATTTGCAGTCGTTGCGTGTGGTTGATGAACTGGAAGAGAAATACGCGCAATTTCCTGGCTTGAATTTGACGTACGAAACGCGGGAAGGGATTCTCAAACATTGTTCGAAGCGCAATGCCCGTCAGCTAGGCGAATTGGGAGAGCGTTTCCTGCAGCGTCGGCACCCGGGTCTCGAGGCCCAGCTGGCTAATATCGTGGATGAGATTGCCTACAACAATCATGACGTAGACGATGGATTACGTGCCGGTCTGTTAACCGAAGAAGAACTCAGTGCGGTCGATCTTTTTCGCGAGAAATATGAGCAGGTGCGTGACCGGAACAAGAACATTGGTCGGCGTGTTTTGATCCATGAAACCGTCCGGGCGATGATTGATGAAGTGGTTACCGATCTCGTGAACAATACACGAGATGCTCTGGAAGAAAATATGCCGGCGGATATCGAGGCGGTGCGGTCATCGCCGCAGCTGCTGGTAAGCTTGAGCGATTCCACCTACGCCCGCCATCGAGCCTTGAAGAATTTCCTGCATGACAGCCTGTATCGGCATGAGCGGGTCCAGGCCATGTCGAATAAGGCACACGACGTTGTGTCCGGCTTGTTCGAGTGTTACATGAGTGATATTCACGCGATGCCCAAACAGCATGCGGGCCGCGCCGCACAATGGGAATCTGAAACCGGTGATATGGGCCGCGCGCGGGCCGTCGCGGACTATGTGGCCGGGATGACAGATAGATACGCTTATTCGGCGTATCGTCGTTTGGTGGATCCCGACTTCAAAATAGAAAAAGGATAGGTTGTGAGTCAAGAAATTTATTCGCAAGATCGGCTGATATTCGCTATGGATGTCCCGGAGACCAGTCAGGCGAAAGCATTGGCCGAAGAGCTCGGAGATGCCGTGACATTCTACAAGCTTGGCCTGGAACTGATGATGGCCGGCGGTTACTTTGAGCTTATTGATTGGCTGGTCAATAGAGACAAGAAGATTTTCGTAGATCTGAAATTCTTTGATGTGCCTGCTACGGTCGGCCGTGCCGTGAATCGATTGGCGAGTCGCGGTGTGACGTTTACGACCGTGCATGGCAACCAGGGTATTATGGAAGCCGCCGCCGCGGCGAAAGGTGACCTGAAGATTCTTGCCGTAACGGCCCTGACGAGTCTGGATCGGGGCGATCTCGATGATCTGGGTTTCAACTGCGAAGTTGAGGAACTCGTGCTGTCGCGAGCGCGAAGAGCGCTGGAAGCCGGTTGCGATGGCGTGATTGCCTCGGGACTGGAACTAGGCGCATTGAGGCGTGCCCTGGGCACGCGATTACTGGTAGTAACGCCCGGCATAAGACCGGTCGAAAATCGTCCGGAAGACGATCAGAAACGCATAGTCACGGTCGAACAGGCATTTGCAGACGGTGCGGACTATATTGTCGTCGGCAGGCCGATCAGAAACGCTGCGGAGCCGCGTGCCGCGGCCGCAGCGATACAGAAAAGCATCGCGAATATCTTTTCCTGACAGCCTTATTGCGCCGCGATCAGCGGTTCCAGCACCGGCCAGACATTCTTCAGCAGTATGGGTTGGCCGTCAGTATTAGGGTGGATTCCATCGTCCTGCATCAAAGCCGGCTCCAGAGCCACGTTCTCCATAAAAAATGTGATCAGGGCCGTGCCGTAATCGTCCGCAAGATCCCGGTAGAGATCGGCAAAATCCTTGGTGTAGGGCCCCCCGTAATTTGGTGGCATGTACATGCCAGCAAGTAACACTCGCGCGCCGATTTCCCGGCACATCTCGATCATTGTCGCCAGGTTACCTCGGATCACGGGTATCGGTGTGCCGCGCAGGCCGTCATTTCCTCCGAGCTCGATCAGCACAATGCCGGGTTGGTGCTGCTCCAGCGCACGGGGCAGCCGCCGGAGGCCGCCGCCGGTGGTATCGCCGCTTATACTGGCATTGATCACCCGATAGCCGTAACCTTCAGCCGCCAGTTGGTTTTGCAGCAGGGCGACCCAGGATAGTTGTTCGTCAACACCGTACCCTGAGCTCAAGCTGTCGCCCACAATGAGGATGGTCTGGTCGTCGTTCGATGCCTGACACGCTGCGGCCAATAGCAGAAACAGCGCCAAGATATTGACTATGAATGATCGAGAAGCGGAAAACATATACGAACCGGATAGCGGAAAAAGCGTACTCCGAGCATCTAATTTGAGTAAACAGGTTAGCAGCCCGGAAGGCCCTCTGACCATACTGGATGACATAAATCTGGAGATTTTCGGCGGCGAAGCGGTGGCCCTGATCGGAGAATCCGGGGCCGGGAAGACGACATTGCTGGCTTTGCTGGCCGGTCTGGATAAGCCCAGTACCGGAAAAGTGTGGCTGTGTGGCGAAGACTTGACGGCCTTGAATGAAGATGGGCGGGCTTTGCTGCGAGGGCGTAATGTCGGATTCGTGTTTCAGTCCTTCCACCTCGTACCGTCTCTTACGGCGCTCGAAAATGTCATGTTGCCACTGGAGCTGGCAGAAGATCCAACGGCACGGGAGCGCGCGGCAGAAGCGCTTGAAAGTGTCGGCCTGCAGGATCGGAGGCGTCATTATCCGAAGCAGCTGTCGGGTGGCGAAAAGCAGCGGGTCGCCATCGCTCGCGCTTTTGTTTCGCGGCCAGCGGTCTTATTTGCCGATGAGCCCACCGGAAATCTCGACACAGCCAGCGGGGATCGCGTCGCTGATTTGGTGTTTGATCTCAATAAACAGCTCAAAACAACGCTGGTTCTGGTGACTCATGACCGGGTACTCGCGGGTCGATGTGATCGAGTCCTGGAGCTGGCGGCGGGCAGGTTAATCACGTGAAAGGTTTCTTGTTCGCAATAAAGTCGCTGCTTCGGGATCTGCGGGCCGGCGAGCTTTCCGTTTTGCTGGTGGCCATCGTCGTTGCCGTCAGCGCAATGACCGCCGTCGGTTTTTTTACGGACCGCGTCGGCCGGGCGATAAAATTCCAGGCTAGCGCCGTGCTCGCGGCTGACCTGGTCATTCGTTCACCAGCGTCCATCGAGCCGTCATTTCTCGGTGAGGCCCGGGAACTGGGACTGGAGACTGCCGAGTCCATGTCGTTCCTGACGATGGCTTTGTCCGGCGATGACAACGTACTGACCATCGTCAATGCCGTCACCGAAGGCTATCCGTTGCGCGGAGAATTACTCGTCTCGGAAGCAATGTTTGAGCAAACGACCACTGCCACGGGTGTGCCGGACCCCGGCAAGGGCTGGGCGGAGCCGGGCTTAATAGGTCGCTTGAACATCAATGTCGGTGATGTGATTAGCATCGGCGCCAGGGAAATTCTTATTACGCGGGTGTTGGAGTATCAGCCAAATGATGCTGGCGGAGGAATGACAAATCTTGCGCCCGGACTCATGGTCAACCTCGAGGACGTGCCGTCTTTCGATGTAATCAGGCCCGGCAGTCGGGCGACATACCGTGAGATGTTTGCCGGCGACGAGGCACAGATTCGCGAGCTGCGTAAGAATATAGAAGCGACCGATCTTGGGAGTGCTCGGGTCCGGGGTGTCGAAGATGCCGGCGAGCAAATCAACGCGGCAATCGATCGTGCGCAGAGATTTCTGACGCTGGCATCTCTGGTGACGGTCATTCTTGCAGCGGTTGCCACTGCGATGGCGGCGCGGCGATATGCACTGAGGCACCTCGAAGGTGTTGCCTTGATGAAAAGCATGGGCGCCACGCAGCGCGTGATTCAGCGCAATACATTGACACAACTGGCCATTGTGATTCTCGGCACCGCGGCCATCGGATCTGCACTCGGTTATTTCGCGCAGGGTGCGCTCGTGGTATTGGCGGCGGATCTGCTGAAGGTGTCATTGCCAGATACTTCGCTGGCCGCCGGAGCTCTGGGGCTGATCACGGCCGCGACGATCACGATCGGCTTTGCATTGCCGCATCTTCTCGCGCTGAAAAATACCGCACCGATAAGAGTACTCCGCAATGATTTGCCACCTCCGGCATTACGCTCGGGCATAACCTATGGCATTGCGATCGCTACGCTATTGCTGCTGATTTATTCGATCGTCCGCGATTTGACGTTACTGATTTTTATCGCCGGTGGTCTGGCCAGTGTTGCATTGCTGGCGGTCGCCGGTGGCTGGGTGCTGGTTAAAGGTTTTGCACAGTTTCGAGGCGCTGCCGGGGTGGCATGGCGATATGGACTCGCTAATATTTCCCGGCGGGGCAGGGAGAGCGTTGTGCAGGTCGTCGCATTTGCGCTGAGCCTGATGGTGTTATTGCTGCTGACCGTGGTTCGTACGGACATCCTTGAGGAATGGCGTCAAACCATTCCAGCGGATGCGCCAAATTATTTCCTGATTAATATCGAACCGGAAAGCTGGCCGGGTATCGAGAGTTTTTTTCGCGAAGAAATGAACACCACGCCCGATTTCCTGCCATTTATCCGTGGCAAGCTGGTGCGTATCAACGGCACTCCGGCTGATGAGGCTGAATTTACCGATCCGCGTGGCGCAAATTTCATCAGGCGCGAAGCAAACCTGACCTGGCGGGCCGAGTTGCCGGAATCCAACAAAATCGAGGCCGGCGAATGGTGGGGCGATGACTTCGAAGGAGAGATACAGGTGTCTCTGGAGGGCGGTCTCGCGCGGAGTCTGAAAGTCGGTATTGGCGACACGCTCGGCTTCAGTGTCGGCGGCGAGGAATTTGATGCCCCTGTAACCAGCCTGCGAACCGTCGAATGGGATTCAATGCAGCCTAATTTCTTCGTGATGTTGTCGCCGGGGATAGTTCGTGAATTGCCGCAAACTTATGTTGCCAGTGTTTTTGTGCCACCCGAAAAAAGGCGCTTGTTAAATCAATTTGTTCGCGCATTCCCTGGCGTAACATTACTCGACCTGGAGGTTATCCTCGGCCAGGTTCGTATGGTCATCGAGCGGGCTTCTCTGTCGGTTGAATATGTCTTTTTGTTTACTTTGATAGCCGGGATCATGGTATTGCTGGCCGCGATTCAGGCAACCCGTGACGAGCGCCGCTTCGAAAGCGCACTTCTGCATACCCTGGGTGCGAGCCGCAGCAAGATCCTGCAAGGCGTTGCCATCGAATTTATCACCCTTGGCGGACTGGCCGGGGTTCTTGCAGCGCTGGGTGCCACTGCCGTCGGCTATGTGCTGGCGGAGCAGATTTTTGATCTCGATTACGTTATCAACCCGACTTTATGGTTAATAGGACTTCTGGTCGGTATGGTCGTGGTCGGGGTGACGGGCACCCTGGCGACAAGAAAAGCTGTCAGTGAGCCACCGGTCCTGGTGTTGCGGGAGGGATAATAGTCGGTCGCCTCGTGGCAAATGCGCATCGGTCCCGGGACTGTAAAAGGGCTTCATCGAATAATCATGAGAGTTCCAAGGAAGCTGCGCCGGTTATACGACCCGGTTGCGATTCTCGCCCTGCCTATATGCTGCGATGTTAGCCGCGATTTCATTGACGGCGCGTTGCCGTGACTCTTGTGCGGCCCAGGCAATGTGCGGCGTAACGATGAGATTTGGCAGATCGGCCTCCAGGATCGCGTCTGTATCTGCCGGCGGCTCCTGACGCAACACGTCGATTCCGGCTCCGGCAATTTGCCCCGTTCGCAGCGCTGCGACCAGCGCTGCCGAATCAATCAGGCCGCCTCTGGCGGTATTAATCAATATTGCATCGTCTCGCATTATCTGCAGGGTCGAGGCGTTGATCAGATTTTCCGTTTCCGGACCCAGCGGGCAATGCAGGCTGACGACATCCGAGCGACTCAATAAGTCATCAAAACTGACCCGTTCGATATCCTCGTCACCCGAAGGATCGTTGAACTTTTGCTGACTGTAAGGCCGGCGGGCGGCCAAAACTTTCATACCAAATGCGCCGGCTATTCTTGCAACGCGACTTCCCAAAGACCCAAAACCGACAATGCCGAGGGTCTTTCCGTCCAGCTCTCTGATCGGGAAGTCCAGTAAACAGAACTGCGGGCTATGCATCCAGGCTTCCTTCCGCACCAGGGTTTCGTACTCACGAAGATGGTGCGTTAGCGCAAGCATCAGAGCAAAGACGTGTTGTGCGACCGAGGGCGTGCAGTAGTCACGTATATTGCATACGGCGATGCCCAATTCACCGGCGCTGCTTAAAGAAACGTTATCGGTTCCGGTTGCCACGAGGCAAATCAATTTCAGGCTTCGCGCAGAACGCAGCGCTTCGTCATTCAGCCGCACTTTGTTGATAACAATGACTTCGGCCGCGGAGATTCGCTCCAGCAACTGGGTTTTCGACGTGGTCGGGAATAGTTCCAGGCCCGGCAGCTGGTCGGTCAGTGGGGAAATGTCGATGTCAGTCGGGCCGAGCGTGTCGAAATCAAGGAAAACGGCCTTCATTAACCGGAGTCCTGCAGTCCACGCGCGATGCCGTTGATACTCGCAATTAGTGCAGAGAAGATCGCTTCGTCCTGGCGGTCACTGGCTCGCCAGCGGCGTAATAAATCGACCTGCAATAAACTCATCGGATCTACATATGGATTTCTCAGTCGAATTGAGCGCCGCAACGCATTCTGATGCTCGAGCAGAACCTGTTGTTTTTTCAGTGCGAGAATGTGTTCGACACTAAGATTGAACTCGGTTCGCATAACCGGAAAGAATTTGTCGTGCAGTTCGCCGGCTAGTGCCGAATAACGGTTGGCAATATTCACGTCTGTTCTGGCTAGCACCGTTTCGACGTCGTAGATCAGCGCGCGGAAAAAATACCACGACTCGACCATTTCCTGAATCACAGGAAAACCAAACTCTTTTATGGCCTGAGTAAGCCCGGTGCCGAAACCGAACCAGCCCGGGAGCATATGACGGCTCTGTGTCCAGGCATAGTCCCACGGTATGACCCGAAGTTCGCTTATACTGCCTTTTTCGGGGGTGATGTCCGGTCGCATTTCCAGTCGCATTCGTTCTATGGCATCAACCGGCGTCGCGAGCTGAAAGTAGTCATAAAAATCCGGCGGGTCGTAGATAAGCGATTGGTATCTCCATTTACTGGCCGTGGCGATAACCTCCATTACTTCGTACCACCGAACGTTTTCCTTACCTGAATCGTTTCTTGGCAAGGCTGTTACGCGCGCTACGGCGGACGTCGTCTGTTCCATTGTCCGCAGAGCGATACCGCGGACGCCGAACTTTGCGTTGACTAATTCACCCTGCTCTGTGGCCCGTAACCGCCCGCGAATCGCGCCCGCCGGGGAGCCGAGTACGGCGGCGTGGGTGCGACCGCCGCCTCGACTTATCGTACCGCCGCGCCCGTGAAATAAGGTCATTTCGAGTCCCGCTTTGTCGAGCGTAGTGACGAGCTCCGATTGCGCCTGCTGCAGGGACCACCTGGCCGACGCCAGCCCATCGTCTTCGTTGCTATCGGAATATCCGACCATAATAGTCTGGCGGTTTTCGCGCTGAGCCACATGCGTTCTGTACGCGGGGTCCTGGAGTAATAACCGCATCGTTTCGGCACAATCCGCCAAATCTTCCACCGTCTCAAAGTAAGGCGCGATATCGAGGGGGACCGATCCGTCTTTGCGGTCCAAATCAGCCCAGCGCGCGAGTAGCAGCACTGACAAGATGTCGTCTACGCCATGGGCCATGCTAATAATGTAAGGGCCTATGGCTCGTTTGCCATAGCGACGCCGACAGAACGCAATGGCCTGGAATACTCCGAGAGCGCGTTTTGAATGATTGTCCAGTGTTCCTGCAGGCGATTCATTTCGCTCAAGAGCTGTCTGCAGCCGTTCTGTCCGATAGGCGGCAGGTTGATTGACCCAGTCGTCTTCTGCCAGACAGTGACCTATGACTTTTCGATTGACCAACGCACTTTGCCTGATATCCAGAGTCAAAAAGTAAAAGCCAAAAGTTTCCACGCGCCGCATCAATCGGCGCGTGGCAAACAGGCCGGCATGTTTGCCTTTATTCGTTTCCAGACTTTCCGCGATCAGGCGCAAATCACCGAGAAATTCATCGGCCGATTCATATGGATAGATATCGTCGTTATATGTCGATTGCAGTCGCTCCATGATCAGCTTCAAGAACGTTCGATACAGCATATCCCGAGACCGCTCCGGTACCATGCCCGCGGCATTCGGAAAATATCCGCTGTAGACCCGTATTTGTTCGCTAATCTCATCTGAGATTTTTACACGATTGACGCTCTGGCTGAGTTTTGCCAGCAACGTACCGCACTCATCGAAATACAGGTTTAGAATCAGTGCTCGTTGGCGAGCCAGGGTTTCGCGAATCGTGCGTCCGGTGATGTCCGGTCGTCCGTCGATGTCACCACCGATCCACGATGCGAAACGCATGATGATTGGAATTTCAAAAGCCTCTGCTGTATCTCCGTATGCGAGACGCAGCGCATCTTGAAAACTCTCGTAAAATGGTGGTATGGCGCGATAAATGACATCCGTCATAAAAAACAGCATGTGCTCCAGCTCATTGAAAACAGTTCTTTCAGCGCTGGAGTGTTCTTCCGTTTGCCATATGGTTGTGACCTCGGCGCGGATGCTTTCTAAACGTGCCTTTTTGTCTCGCGGAGTCAAAAACGGATTCTGCATATCGACCAGGCGCCGAATGATGTTCTGCTGCTTCCGCAGAATTGTTCTGCGGGATGGCTCGATTGCATCTGCGGTAAAAACGGGTTCAATCAACAAAGTGTTTAAAAGAGCCTGCATACCGGCAAAATCAAGGCCGCTTTCGTGTAGTGCAAAAACCAAATCCTCAAGCCCCCCCGGTTGCCGGATTGTGGTATCCATCAGATAGTCCATTCGCCGGCGGATGCGATGCACCTGTTCCGCTGAATTAACGACTTGAAAATACGTGGAAAAGGCGCGGATGAAGTTACGTGCCGTCGCTGGCGACAAAGAGTGAACCAATGCGTCAAGACGGGCGCCGGAGTTTGGATCGCCCTCGCGCCGATCGATGGCTGTCCGACGCGCCGCCTCGACAACATCAAACAGAGCATCTCCACCCTGTTCTTTCAGGAGTTCTCCAATCATCGCTCCAAGATCGTGAACGTTTTGTCGGAGCGCGGCATCTTTTTCGGCGAACTCGATGTCCTGGCGTTTTTCAGCCGGACGTGCAGTGGGGTGCAATCCCGTCGCTTCGGTCGGATTTCTGGCAGGCATCGATTGAAAATATCAGAGCAGTGCTGCGATGATGGCGGGTCGAAGGCGCATTCTATAGGTTAATTCCATGGATGTTATGACTGAAAACGATTGGATGGAAGCATTTTCGGCGTCTCCAATGGCGCTTTGCCGGTAAATTATGAATCTCGGATTCGTTACAGGTATCCTTAGGTTTAGCTTGAATCAGCAGCCTTACTGGTAACCGTAATAGGGGAAATTTTGCCAATTCTTCCTGATCCGCATGCGCTCGTGGTCATTTCATTGACCTGTTTGGCGATGTTCTTGTTCACTAAGGACCGCATCCCGCTGGAGACAACGGGGCTGGGTGTGGTGCTTATTCTGGTGCTAATGTTCTTTATATTTCCCTATAAGAATATTCAGCCGGCGAACTTCTTTTCCAATTTTGGTCACGAGGCCCTCGTAACGATCTGTGCTTTGCTCATCGTTGGCCGTGGCTTGGAAACGACCGGCGCGCTGCAGCCCCTGGCATCCATTATGTCCACATATTGGACCGAGAAGCCGGGGATGGCGCTATTTATTACGCTGCTCGTCGGCGCATTTTGCAGTGCATTTCTCAATAACACGCCGATCGTCGTGATGTTTTTGCCGGTACTTGTTGCAGTTTGTTTGCGAACCAGGCGTTCGCCTTCGAAGGTTCTGATGCCGATGGGGCTGGCTACATTGATCGGCGGCATGGCAACGAGCATTGGCACGTCGACTAATCTTCTGGTGGTGGGTATTGCGGCGGATTTAGGTCAACCTCGTTTTGAGATGTTTGATTTCACGTTGCCGGTATTGTTGGCAGGGGGTGCGGGGCTTATGTTCCTCTGGTTGGTTGCACCACGCATGTTGCCGAATCGTCAGCCCATGATGTCGGATACATCGCCGCGCATTTTCAGCGGCGTGTTGTATATCAATGAGGATAGTTTTGCGGCCGGGAAATCCTTATTGGAAGTACGTGCAAAGACAGAGAACAGAATGCGCATCGAACGAATCCAAAGGACGGATAGCCTATTTGTAGCCAAGTTGCCTTCGGTCATATTGCAGCCCGGCGATCGTTTATTTGTGAGGGATTCCGCAGAGCGCCTGAAAGAATTCGAGCAGGCCCTGGGTGCAACACTTTATAACGCAAGCGACATAGAAAACCCTGTCAGTGAAGACGTGCCATTGGTGACGGAGGGACAACAACTTGCGGAGGTGGTAATCACGCGTGGCTCCGCTTTGCATCACCGCACTTTGAACGCGGCCCAGTTTAGTAATCGTTTTGGCTTGTTTCCGCTCGCCATACATCGCGCCCGCTCGTCAAGGGATGTAAGTGGTGATCTTGGAACGATACGTTTGCGTGCCGGTGACGTGCTATTGGTTCAAGGGGCGCGAGACTCGATTCAAACATTGCGTGAGAGTGGCTCGATGCTGGTTCTGGATGCCACAACCGATCTGCCACACACCAAGCGAGCCCCGGTCGCGCTTGGCATTATTATTGTTGTCGTCGCTTTCGCCGCGGCGGGGATCCTGCCTATTTCGGTCAGCGCCCTATGCGGAGTCGGTTTGATGTTGCTGACGGGTTGTCTGCAGTGGCGCGATGCGGGTGAGGCGCTGAATATACCGGTGATCATGATCATCGTTGCAAGTTTGTCATTGGGGTTTGCGTTGATGGAGACAGGTGGTGCTGAGTTTATTGCTCAGCTCTTTGTATTCGCGACGCAATCGTTACCCACGCCCATGACACTCAGCGGTTTGATACTCCTGATGACGGTGCTTACGAATGTGGTCTCAAATAATGCTGCGGCGGTGATCGGGACACCAGTTGCAATCAGCATTGCCCAGCAGCTCGATATCTCGGCGGAGCCGTTTGTCCTGGCCGTGATTTTCGGCGCGAATATGAGTTTTGCCACTCCAATCGGTTACCACACGAATCTGTTGATTATGAGCGCCGGAGGCTATCGCTTTTCCGATTTCGTGCGCGTCGGTATTCCACTGACGCTGGTCATGTGGTTGGCCTTCTCACTGATTTTGCCCGTGCTCTATGATTTGAGCCCGCTGTCATCCCCATAGACCTCGGCATAACCGCGGAGCGGCGCTTGACGATGACAGCCGCAGCGGAGATACTGCTGTGCATGAATTGCGCACCGAACAACAGGATTTGGTGGCCAACCTCCTCTGCGGAGTGGGTTGCCGGATAGCGCATAAAGAATAATCGGCCACAAGACCCATCTCCGCGCAGCGGTGGTGGGTTTTTTTATGCCGGCCTGTCGTGGGCAGGGCGAAGAAGTTTTCTTAAATAAGATTTTGCGACGAATAACAGTGGAACCGCCCTTTGATATCAGCGCAGACCTGGATACCCCGGTATCCACATATCTGAAGCTTGGACCGTTGCAGCCGCGCTACCTGCTGGAAAGCGTGGAAGGTGGTGCCCATCTGGCACGCTATTCGTTTCTCGGATTCGGCGAGGTTATTGAGTTGCGCCTCGATGCAGATGGAATGCGGGTTGGCGGCAAAAACCTGCCGCGGCCGCAAGGCTCGGCTGAAATGCTGGCGACATTCAGACGAGCGCTTGGCGAAACCCCGAAATTGCAGCCGGAATTACCCGACCTGCCATTTACCGGGGGTTTGGTCGGTGTCGGGGGCTATGACCTGGTGCGCTATTTCGAACGATTACCAAACGCCCCTGAAGGCCTGCCGATACCGGCAACGCCTGCTGCCGCTTACATGGCCACTGATTCACTGCTGGTCTTTGACCACCTGACCCGACGTATCGCCTTGCTGCATGCTGGCAGTGCGGCTGACCGGTCACGATTGCGCGAACAGATTATTCGATTGCTGCGTGGGCCGTTACCGCCGATGCCGCCACAGTCAGGCTATTCCCCGCCACGACAAAGTCTGACGGAAGACCAGTACATGCAGGCTGTAGAAACCGGTAAGAACTATATTACCCAGGGCGAAATTTACCAGATTGTCCTTTCGGTGCGTTTTTCCGGTCAGCATGAACTTTCGCCGTTTGAAACGTACCGGGCTTTACGCCTGTTGAACCCGTCGCCCTACATGTTTTTCTGCGACCTTGGAGATCTGCAAGTCGTAGGCTCATCGCCCGAGGCACTGGTGAAATTGCATGGCGGACGCGCTTCATTGCGGCCGATCGCCGGGACGCGACCGAGGGGTGCGGACCGGGAAGAAGATATTGCTCACGAACAATCATTGCTTGCCGACAAGAAAGAGAACGCCGAGCATGTAATGTTGGTGGATCTTGCGCGCAATGATCTTGGACGCGTGGCGACCGCGGGGTCGGTCTTCGTCGAGCCGTATCGATCAATAGAGCGCTACAGTCACGTCATGCATATCGTTAGCGGCGTGCAGGGGACACTGGCCGAGACCCAAGACGCCTTCGATTTGTTCGCCGCAGCATTTCCGGCTGGAACCCTGGTTGGTGCGCCAAAGATTCGCGCTATGCAGCTGATCGACGAGCTGGAGCCGGTGCGTCGGGGAGTCTATGCGGGTACCGTGGGCTATTTCGGCAACGGCGGCGATATGGATCACGCTATCGCGATTCGCACGCTGGTATTCAGCGACGGCGAATACAGTTATCAGGCCGGCGCCGGCATCGTGGCGGACAGTTTGCCACTGAATGAATACAAGGAAGTGCTCGCCAAAAGCGCCATACTTCGACGGGCACTTGAAATCGCGGAGCAAGGACTGTGAAACCTCGCCTGCTACTGATCGACAACTACGATTCATTTACCTATAACCTGGTACAGGCGTTTCTCGTGCTCGGTGCCGACGTGTCGGTGTATCGCAACGATAAAATTTCTACAGACCAGGCATTGGAATTCAATCCGACACATTTGTGTATTTCTCCGGGTCCCGGGCGGCCCGAAGATGCCGGCATATCCCTGGATATGATCGCAACTTTCGAAAAACGAGTGCCAATCCTCGGCGTTTGCCTCGGACACCAGAGTCTGGTCAGCCATTTTGGTGGGCGTATTGTTTCTGCGGATCGCTTAATGCACGGGAAGACTTCGATGGTCCATCACGATGGAAAGACTATTTATGAGGGGTTAAGCGACCCGTTCGAAGCGGGTCGCTATCATTCGCTGGCGGCCGAGACACAGAGCCTGCCGTCCGTTCTGGAGATTACAGCGCGTACCAGGCAGGAGGAGATTATGGGTGTTCGGCACCGCGAATTGCCGTTGGAGGGCGTGCAGTTTCATCCGGAGAGCGTATTAACGCCGCAAGGCGATGACTTGATGAAAAACTTTCTGGACCTTACGGGAAGCCGCGGGCGATGAAAGGAATGTTATGAGCATTGAGGCCAAAACCATTCTCGATCGCTTGCTCGGTGGCGGCAATCTTGCCGAGAGCGAGGCAGGCGAAGTCATGCAGTTGTTGACCGACGAGGCCCTGCCGCAGGCAATGAGTGCTGCCTTGTTGATCGCTTTGCGACAGAAGGGAGAAACGGCCGAGGAAGTCCGGGGTTTTGCCAAAGCGATGCGCAAACTGGCGACGACGACCCGGCTGCCAGGCGGTCTTGCTGCGGCAGACGTGGTCGGCACGGGTGGTGATAAATCCGGAAGCGTGAATATTTCCACTGGCACGGCTTTGTTGGCAGCGGGTTGTGGTGTGCCGGTTGTCAAGCATGGTAATCGTTCCGTGTCGTCGAAATCCGGAAGTGCCGATGTTCTGGAAACCCTGGGCGTGCCGATGCCCAAAGAGCCCGACACGGCGATCGCATGTCTGACGCAATGCGGATTCACGTTCCTGTTTGCACCATATTTCCATCCGGCCATGAAAACGGTGGCACCGGTTCGTGCTGCGATGGGCGTGCGCACCGTGTTCAATATTCTCGGGCCATTGACCAATCCCGCCGAGCCGCCTTTTCAACTGATCGGCGCGTTTGATCTGGAGACCGCGCGGTTGATGGCTGAAGCCCTGATGGGCATGGACATAGAGCGGGCGTTCGTCGTGTATGGGGAGCCGGGCTGGGACGAGGCGACGCCGGTTGGCCCGTTCACCTTGTTTGACGTCAAATCCGGAGAAACTGTCGAGGAGCGGCGCGATGCGCTCGATTACGGCATTCCGCGATGCGCGGCTGAGCAACTGACCGGCGGGGATGCGCAATTCAATGCGCGGGCATTGGAAGCGGTTGTGAACGGCGAGGATCAGGGGGCGCATCGAGATGCGCTGCTGCTGGGTGCCGGACTCGTGCTGGAGTTGACCGGTCGAGCGAGTGGACTCGGGGACGGTATCGCAAAGGCCCGCGAGTCGCTTGATTCGGGTGCAGCGGCGCTGGTGTTGGAGCGCTTACGCGCATTTGCAAGCGACGCGTGAACAAGTCCGTGACAGCCTCCGCGCCCGCTGACTTTTTGCTGCGCATGGCGGCGTCCAGCCGATGCAGACTTTCGGCGGCTCTGGCCGATTGCGCGGAGACGGAGATGCGACGGCGGGCGGAGCATCGCTTGCCGGCAACTGCCTTGCGGCTATCAGACCAGGGTTTTGATCTGATCGCCGAGGTAAAGCGACGGTCGCCTTCGGTTGGCTCGCTGACTGCAGTGGAACGCACACCCGCGGCGCAGGCGCAAAGCTACGCAGATGCGGGTGCCGCGGCAATTTCCGTACTGACCGAGCCGGAGCAGTTTTCCGGTGAGCTTGCCCATCTCGGGCAGGTGGCCGATGAGGTGACGACAGTCCCGGCAATGCGCAAGGATTTTCTGATCGCGCCGTATCAGGTTTTCGAGGCGCGCGCGGCCGGTGCAGGCGGCGTCTTGTTGATTGCGGCAATTCTCGAACCTGCGGAACTTCGGGACATGCTGCAACTCGCGTTGGAACTCGGGATGTTCGCCGTCGTCGAAGCATTTGATGTCGCTGATCTGGACTTGTGTTTGCCGGTCATCGCCGCATCAGGACCGTCGATGCTGGAGCCCGCGGATTCCGCAGATGGCCCTACCGAGCGGCAGTGCCGCATTATGATTGGCGTCAATTGCAGGGATCTGCGCACGCTGCAGGTCGATTTCCCGCGTTTCGCGCGGCTGGCAGGCCGGCTGCCGGACGCCGTTCCCTGGGTCGCCGAGAGCGGCGTAGGCAAGCCGGAACAGGCGGCCGAGGTGGTTGGCCTGGGTTATCGCCTGGCGCTCGTCGGCACGGCGTTAATGCAGGCCCGGGATCCCGGTACAGCAGCACGCGCAATCCTCGCGGCCGGCCGCGATGCGGCCGGCAACGCCTGATGTCTGTTTTCGTGAAGATTTGTGGTTTGACCACGGCAGAGGCGTTGGACGCAGCCGTGGAGACCGGCGCTGATGCGGTCGGCTTTGTATTCGCCGAATCTCCGCGCAAAATCTCCGTGGCCGAGGCGGTCGCCTTAGTTCGCGATTTGCCTGATACGGTGGTGCGGTTTGCAGTCATGTTTCATCCGACGCAGGCGGAATGGGGCGAGGTCGCGGCCGGATTTGCGCCAGACTGGATTCAAACCGATGCGCAGGATTTTTCTCGTCTCGATATCGATGCGGATGTCCGGCGCATGCCTGTCTACCGCGATCGACCGAATCTCGACACTGCAGCGGTCGCCCGGGAAGCGCAGTGCCTGTTTGAAGCGTCGGCAAGTGGTGCAGGTGCAAAGGCAGACTGGAATATTGCGCGGCTGCTGTCCCGGAAAACGCGATTAATGCTGGCCGGTGGCCTGACACCCGACAACGTTGGCGCGGCGATTCGGCAGGTGCGGCCGTGGGGCGTCGATGTCAGCAGTGGTGTCGAAGCAAGCCGTGGCGTCAAAGACCCTAAGCGAATCGTGGCATTTATCAATGCGGTGCGAGAACTGGAGTGCGCCGATGCAAGTTGAACTGAGCGCGGCGGAAAGCAGCGCGTTGCTGACGCGCTTGCTCGGCGGCAATTTGCCGGATGAGCAGGGTCGCTTTGGACCGTTCGGCGGGCGCTACGCGCCAGAGACATTGGTGCCGGCATTGGAAAGACTGGAAGCTGGTGTCAAACAATATCTGCACGACGCGGAGTTTACGGCGGAGCTGCACCGGGAACTCGAACAGTGGGTGGGCCGACCCACACCACTGACGTATGCAGGTGGACTGTCGGCACGCTGGGGCGCTGAAGTCTATCTGAAGCGCGAAGACCTGGCGCATACCGGCGCACACAAGATCAACAACGCGCTCGGCCAGGCGTTGCTGGCTAAACGGCTCGGAGCGAAGCGGGTCATCGCCGAGACCGGCGCCGGGCAACACGGGGTCGCGACCGCCGCGGCATGTGCCAGGGTCGGCATACCGTGCATCGTTTATATGGGTTCGATCGACGTCGAGCGTCAGGCGCCGAATGTAGATCGTATGTATCAACTCGGCGCTAAGGTCGTTCCGGTCGAAAGCGGCGACAAAACGCTGCGCGCGGCAATCGATGAAGCTTTTCGCAACTGGGTCGCGGATCCCGAGGAAAGCTATTATTTATTGGGCTCCGTCGTTGGGCCCCACCCATATCCATATCTGGTTAGGGAACTACAGCGGGTCATCGGCGTGGAAGCCAGACGCCAGATTATTGAATGTACAGGTCGCTTGCCGGACGTTGCAATCGCGTGTGTTGGCGGCGGATCGAATGCGATTGGGTTATTTCATCCGTTCCTGGGCGATGAGCATGTTGAATTGATCGGTGTCGAGGCCGGCGGACATGGCACGGGCCTCGGTGATAACTCGGCGACGCTGGCGACCGGAACGCCGGGTGTGTTGCATGGCTGTTATTCGCTGCTGCTGCAGGATCGGGACGGACAGGTGCAGGAAACTCACTCGGTGTCCGCTGGCCTCGATTATCCTGGTGTGGGTCCCGAGCATGCATTGCTGCAGGCCATCGGCCGCGTGCGCTATATGTCCGCCACCGATGACGAAGCGCTGGCGGCTTTACACGAGTTATGCGCGCTAGAGGGCATATTACCTGCGCTCGAATCTTCACACGCTCTGGTTGGCGCGCAGCTTTGGGCGAAGGACCATCCGGGCAAAAACATTCTGATTGGATTGTCGGGGCGCGGCGATAAGGATATGCCGACGCTCAGTAAAGAAGTCCGGCAGTAAAGAAGTCCGGCAGTAACGAGCCGGTAAGCAACATGCGAACAGAAAATCCAGGATCGGCGCAGACATGAAACCTCATGAACAAATCACCGCAGCCGTGCGTGAGGCGGCCGCCGGCCGTGGTGTTGCGTTGGTGCCGTATATCACCGCCGGGTATCCGCACAAAGACAAGTTCATAGAGACGTTGCGTGCGATTGCCGCGGTTGCCGATGTTGTCGAAGTCGGGGTGCCGTTTTCTGATCCGATGGCCGACGGCGTAACGATTCAGCGCTCCAGTCATCAGGCTATCGCCAACGGCGTGAGCCTGCGCTGGATACTTACCGAGCTTGCCGAAGCCGATGCTATTGGTGTGCCGCTGGTGTTAATGAGTTATCTGAATCCCTTACTGGCCTATGGTTACGCTGCGCTGGTCGAGGCCAGCGCGGAAGCGGGCGTGTGCGGTTTTATTGTCCCGGACCTGCCGCTCGAGGAAGGCGTAGATTTCCGCAAGGCCTTGGACGGTGCCGGTCTGGCGTCTATTCAGCTGGTGACACCAGCGACGCCTCCGGAGCGCCTGTCGCGACTCTGCGAGGCGAGCCGCGGATTTATCTATGCCGTGACGGTCAGGGGGATTACCGGCGGGTCCAGGGCACTGCCCGATGATGTGCCGGACTATCTCGACCGAGTGAAATCTGTCGCGACGCTGCCGGTTTGCGCTGGTTTTGGCGTAAGAGAGGCAGCGCAGGTCAAACAACTCGGCGCGCATGCCGATGGCGTGATTGTTGGTTCGGCGCTGGTTGAACAACTCGAGGCCGGCAATGATCCTGCCCGGTTCCTGGCTTCGTTGCGGGCCGGGTAACCGTTATGAATATAAGTCTTTATATCCCTTTTATAGGGCTGGTTGGCCGGATGACCGGCTTCTTTGTGGGGTGACCTCAA
>Ga0224512_10000979_pt1 | contig 28650 bp, 24 predicted proteins | sample SF_May12_sed_USG_4_FD_169103 | JGI IMG/M metagenome (GOLD analysis project Ga0224512, IMG submission 169103) | Sediment microbial communities from San Francisco Bay, California, United States - SF_May12_sed_USGS_13 | ecosystem: Environmental > Aquatic > Marine > Sediment | place: USA... | reverse complement strand
TGCTGTTGATTTTCTTCATGGTCACCACTATATTCAAGCTGGAAGATGGCCTAACCGTGACCTTACCGAGAGCGGAGACGGCGGCTAAACAGAAGCGAGAACGAGTTATGCGGGTTTGGATCAACGCCAGCGGTGATATATCGATCCAAGACAAGCTGGTCCAGGTTGGGCAGGTAGCCGACATTATGAAGAACGCAATCACGGAGAACCCGTTACTCATCGTGGCCTTCAACGCGGACCATCGAACGCCCAGTGGCATCGTACATGATGTGATGGAACAGTTGAAGGATGCCAACGCGGTCCGTGTATCGTTCACGAGTGACCCGGAGACGGCCGGAGGCGGGCGCTAACGTATGTCGATCGTCATCCAGACAAGCGCAAACAAGGCGTTCAAGGCCAAGTACCCCAGATATGTCCGCAATGCGCTCCTCGGTGCCGTGGTATTCCACGTCCTTGTTTTTGTTCTATCGCCACCGTTTACGTTCAAACCATACCGGCTCAAAGAAGAACAGTTCGAGGTTATAGACGTCCCGGACAACATCGAGATCCCACCACCTCCCAAAGAAATCGCCATGCCGCAGGTGCCCGTCGAGGCCGCCGATGATGAGGATGCCGATACCGAGGACCTGCCCGAAACGACGTTCGATGATTTTGATGAAATGCCACCCCCGCCACCCCCGGGGGGCGGCGACCAGGGTGTGTTTCTGGCTTTCGACGAGCCCCCGACACTCAAGCATTTCGAAGTGCCCGTCTACCCCGAGTTGGCTCGTGAAGCTGGTATCGAGGGAACGGTGCGTGTGAAAGTTCTGGTCATGGAGGATGGCAAAGTGTCCAGCGTATCTGTGGTCAGTTCCGATGTCACGCCTGCGATGGAAAAGGCCGCGCTGGCGGCAGCCAAGAAGTGTCGCTTTAACCCTGCAAAGCAACGGACAACTCCGGTCAAGGCGCACGTGATGATTCCGTTTCACTTTCGCTTGAACTGACAGGTTCCGGCCAGCACCCACCGCAGTATCATCGTCTGGGGTCACGCACGCGTGGCGGGCAAATCGCGCTCGTGGGCTAACTCCTTCCCCCTTTCCCTCCAAGAACAACCCTGTACCCGACAATTTGGGACGCGAGCCGGGCTGTAGTCTTGATGTTGCGGTGCGCTGTGTCGGACTTCTCCCCATGGGGCCCGAGAGAGTGGCTTCAGACATGCGGTCAGACCGGTTTTTGCTTCCAGGCCAATGATCGAAGGGCTATAATTGCAACAAATTTAGTGGCTTTTCGTAAGTTCTCCTGCATGTGCAGTTGTGATTCTCCGTCTCAAATCTCTGGAAGGTGCGTCATGAAAAAAGGCCGGGTGCTTTTGTCATTCGTTTTCCTGGGGATGGCGTTTTGGGGGCAGAGCTACGCCCAATCCGATATTGTCTCGCTCGAAGAAGCGATCACAATCGCCACCAATCAATCGACCGTCGTCGGCACGAGTCGCGAGCAGTTGCAAACGGCGAGACAAAGTGTGTTGAACAATTACGGGCGGTTCTTACCCAACCTGGCGCTAACCGGGTACGGGGGCCATTCGTTTATTGGGCCGACGGGGTCCGTTCAGTTCGACTCGCAGGGGCGTTTCGTCCAACCGTCGGGGTTTGACTACGAGAGCTACTCCTTCTCCCTAAACTCGGGCGTTACCCTGTTCGACTGGGGTGTCAACGTGAAGTCGCTGAGCAGTGCCAAGCGTACGGCGGAAGCGGCGCAGCACGATCTGCAGTATCAAAAGGACATCATTACGGCACGGGCGATCCGCGCGTACTACAACCTGGTTCGAGACAAATACCTCACGCGTGTGGCACAGGAGAGTGTGGGCGCAGCACAGAGAAACCTGGAACAGGTTGAGGCGTTCTTCGCGATCGGATCAAATACGCGCGCTGACGTTCTGCAGGCCAGAGTACGTCTTGGTAACACGCAATTGTCCCTGATCACCGCCCGCAATAACCAAGAGATCTCGCACGCCACTCTTGCCTCGCTCCTCAATTTCCCGTTGAATAGAAGTTTTGATGTGGATTCTTCGCTGGCGATCACAAAAGTGGACCCTGATCTCGAGAGCGAAATCGAATACATGTTGGATCATCGTTCCGATCTGCTCGCCAATCGTAAACGAGTCACAGCATCCAGAGATGCCATTACGGCGGCAGAAAACAGACGCTGGCCGACTTTTAGCGGCTCTTTTCAGTACTCTTGGAATGACCGTGAATTCACCGACCTCGGCGCCATCTTTGATGAGGAGTATGGCTGGGGATTCGGAGTGGCGATGAACTTCAATATTTTTGACCGCTTCGCCACAAAGTCTTCGATTATCGACGCCAAGGCACGAAGCCGCATTTCCGAGTACATGTTGCAGCAGGCCAAGCTGGACGCGATCCTCGAAGTGAAAACCATACACCTGACTATCAAGGAGGCAGACGAACGGATGCGAGTGTCGGAGGAAACGATGAAGCAGGCTGAGGAAAACTTGAGGCTGGCCGAGGAGCGTTACCGGGTGGGAGCCGGGACTATCTTGGAGACAATCGATGCACAGGTCTCGCTGACCGAGGCGAGATCGTCGCTGGTCAGGGCAAAATGCGACTATTTGACCGCCAAGGCAGACCTTCTAAGAGCAAGCGGGCGATCGGTATCGGTTGACTGATCGATGTGCCTCTAACAGACTTTGAACAGAACGGCAACCGGCGACGGTCTCATGCTCATACATATGAAAGACATTTGCAAGTTTTTTGACATGGGTGGTCAGACCATTCGAGCCGTGGACGGTATCGATCTCGATGTTGAGGCGAACGACTATCTGGCCCTCATGGGTCCGTCGGGGTCGGGTAAGACCACGTTCATGAACATCATCGGTTGTCTGGATACTCCTACATCAGGCACTTATGAGCTCAACGGGAGAGACGTCACCCAGCTTTCCGACCGCGACCTTGCCCACATTCGAAACAGGGAGATCGGGTTTGTGTTTCAGACATTCAACCTTCTGCCGCGAGCGACTACTTTTAAGAATGTCGAGCTGCCATTGATATACAGTGGTATCCGCTCCCGCGATCGAAAAGAGCGGGTTTGGAAGGCGCTGCGGTCGGTAGGACTGGAGGATCGCGCCGATCATCGACCCGCCGAGCTGTCGGGTGGACAGCGACAGCGTGTTGCTATAGCTCGCGCGTTGGTCAACGATCCGTCACTGATATTAGCGGACGAACCCACGGGCAATTTAGATAGTAGGACATCGGCAGAGATCATGGAGGTCTTTGGCAAGCTTCGCGAACAGGGCAACACGCTCATCGTGGTTACTCACGAGGATGAGATCGCCCGTTATGGCAAACGGGTTGTGAGGCTACTTGATGGCAAGGTGCAATCAGACGAACAGGTGGAGAAAAGTCACCTGGTGTAGGAGGATGTCGTGAAAAAGGGATTGATTGTGGCAGGTGTGATCGTCGTGATCGCGGTTCTTGTCGTGTTAAACCTACGCAGGGAGGGCTCCAAGGTCGAGGTGGATGTCACCGGGGTGAAGCGTCGTGCCATCAACAAGTTGGTGACCGCTTCGGGGTGGATTCAGGCCAAGCGGCAGGTAGATGTAAGCGCATCGGCGATCGGAAAAGTGACGCGGGTAGCGGTCAGGGAGGGAGATCGCGTCAAGCGGGGCGATTTCTTGTTGCAGATCGACCCAACAGATTATCAAGTTGCCGTCGATCAGCTCAACGCATCGATCCGGTCCGCTCGAGCTGAAGTCGAAATGCAGCAAGCTAACGTAAGAAAGGCTGAGTACGATTACGATCGTGCCAAGGCACTACACGATCGTAAAGTCGTTTCCGATGAAGAGCTGCGGAATGCCGAGCTCGCTCTGCAAGCCGCCCAGGCGCGTGGCAAGTCCGCCCAGGAGATACTTGTTCAGCACCGCGCCACGTTGAACAAGGCTGCCCATGATCTGGCCGAGGTTCGCATCACGGCGGGCATCTCCGGGGTCATCACCAGTCTCAACGTCGAGGAAGGTGAAAACGCGATCATGGGAACGTTGAACAACCCCGGGACCGTGCTGCTGACAATCGCGGATCTGTCAGAGATCGAGACGGAGGTGGAGGTGGATGAGACTGAAGTTGTTTTCGTCAGGGTCGGCCAGCAAGCAGCCGTCATGCTGGACGCCTACCCCAACCGCACTTTTGCGGGTGTCGTGACTGAAGTGGGCAATAGCGCCATCCGTTCTCAGATCGGTCTCGGCCAATCGTCGGTTGATTTCAAGGTGGTCATATCAGTACAAGATTCTATTCCAAATGTCCGGCCGGGATTGTCGGCCAGTGCGGACATAGGTGTGGCGGAGGAGAAAGATGCTCTGTCGATACCGATACAGTGCCTGACCGTTCGTCAGCGTAGCGAACTCGAGGGGATCGATGTCGGTGGCCAAGAAGACAACGCAGATACATTGTCGCAGGCTGGTCCAGCCGACGAGAAAAAGGACGTTGAAGGGGTCTTTGTGGTCGAGAACGGCGTGGTCAGTTATCGCCCCATCGTGGTCGGTATCGCGGGGAGCGACTATTTTCACGTAACACATGGTCTGAGCGAGGGTGAAATGGTAGTCAGCGGGCCATTCAAAGCCATCAACGAGTTGAAGCATGGCGACCCGGTGAAGGTCTCGCAGCAGCCTACATCTTGAGCGTGAATAATGAGGCTAATCCTCGAAGGTATGAAGATCGCGTACACTGCTCTTGCCACCAACAAACTTCGCACTTTCCTCACACTTCTGGGCAACATCGTCGGCATCATGTCGGTAATCGCGGTCGCATCTCTTCTACGCGGTATCGATAATTACGCCCGCGAGACAGTGGCCGAGGAAGGCAGCAATGTCCTCAAGATCCAGCGGTTCAACACCTTGGAAGCGATAACCGATTTTGACCGCTTTCTGAGGGCTCTCAAGCACAACCCGCCCATCCGCAGGAGCGACGTCGAGGCACTTCGTTCATCGCTGCACACGCCGCAATACGTGAGCGTTTCGATAACAACCAGATCAAACGTGGCCTTTCTCGACAAACGGGTTCGGGGCTGCCAGATAAAGGGCCAAGACGAGTACTATCCGTTTATCGATAACATCGATCTTTATGCCGGCCGGCACCTAGTTCGTCTCGATGTGCAGACCAACGCGCCGATCGTAATCGTAGGTTGGGAAATCTACACAAAGCTCATTAAGCCCAGGGAGCCGATCGGTGCGACCATCAAACTCGGGGCGCGGCACTTCGAAGTCGTTGGTGTGGCGGAAGAAAAGGGATCGATCCTCGGGCAGAGCCAGGATCGGTTTGTCCTTGTACCAATCGGGGCTTACCAGAAGGTGTTCGGTGGGGGAGAGTCGGTGGATATTCGTGTTAGAACCAAGAATGTGGACCAATTGTCCGAAGCCGTCGAAGAGGCTCGAGTGGCAATGCGCATTCGCCATCACCTGAGACCGGCCGACGAGGATGACTTCTATATTTCGACCAGTGCGCAGTTGGTGTCGCTATGGAAACAGATCAGCGGTGGGATCATGCTGGCATTGTTCGTCTTGGTGAGCATTTCAATGGTGGTTGGTGGCATCGTCCTCATGAATACTATGCTGGTCGCCGTGACCGAACGAACCAGGGAGGTAGGGATCCGCAAGGCGCTTGGTGCCAGACGCATCGACATTGTGTGGCAATTTCTGGTTGAATCTTCCACATTGTCTTTTTTTGGAGGTCTCTTTGGGATGTTGATCGGAATGTTCATCGCTCTGTCGGTGTCAGTATTGACGCCGATTCCATACTCATTCGATGCCGTCATTGTCCTGATCGCGTTTACCGTTACGATAGCCGTGGGTCTGATTTTTGGTACGTATCCTGCCGTCAGGGCAGCGATGTTAAATCCAGTAGATGCCCTGCGACACGAGAGATAGTGGCGGGAGAGAACATCGATGAATGTGAAACGCGAATCGGGTCGGGATCTGTGGCGTGAAAACGTACACCAAGCGATCGAGATCATACGTGCCCATCGTATGCGATCCGCATTGCTTATTGTTGGTGTTGCCATAGGGATCATGACGATTCTCGCCATGGTTACCGTGATGACGGGCCTGGTGAGTAAGATAAATGATGATCTCGAGTCGTCTAGCAAGCCTTATTTGTTTGCGACACGATTGGATATTTTTGTCATTGATGACGGAACTGATGAAGAGCTTGCCAGGCGAGAGAAGTTCACCCCGCGAGACGCCGACGTGATACGCGAACGTTGTCCGGCGCTCGATCAAGTGTGTTACTTTGTGACGCAGAACCAGGCTACCTTTGTTCTCTATTACAAGGATCGCCACACTCCACCTCTGGAGCTGGACGGTGCCAGTCCCAGTTTTGCCGATATTTTTACGCTCCCCATCGAGCACGGCAGACACATCACTGATATAGAGGTGGCTCGTAGAGAACGAGTGGTGATGATTGGTTACGGTCCCGCGAAGGATCTGTTTTTGAAGGAGAATCCGATTGGCAAGTATGTGGACATCGAGAACCATCGTTACCGGGTTGTAGGAACCTTTGCCAATCGTGAACATTTTCTTGGTTCGATCTCAAACAACTTCGCGATCATTCCCTATACCGCTTATCACAAGGATTTTCAGACCAGGCGGGACGACCCCTCTATAGCGGCTAATGTCAGGGATGGCTACACGCTCGAGACGGCAGAGCAACAGATGACCAATGTTCTACGGGTGCAGAGAAGCCTCGGCCCCGGGGACGATAATGATTTTCATATAACGACCAGCACGGCGTTTCTCGAAATCGTGGGTAGAGTGACGCTCGCGATCAGCGCTGTTCTGGTTGTTATCGCGTCTATAGGGTTGTTGGTTGGTGGGATCGGCGTAATGAACGTTATGTTGATTTCGGTCGCCGAGCGCACGCGGGAAATCGGTATACGTATGGCGCTGGGAGCCAACAAGCGGGACATAATCCAGCAGTTTTTGATGGAGTCCGCCACGCTGACCGGCATTGGAGGAGTCGTCGGCACGGTATTCGGACTTCTTGCCGCCTACGGCATTTCGATCCAGATCCACTTCCCCTTCCAGTTTTCGCTCCTGTGGACGATTATAGCCATTTTCTTCTCCGGTCTAATCGGGATAGTCTTTGGCATATACCCCGCGCGCCGGGCAGCGCGGCTTGATCCGATCGAGGCTTTGAGTTTCGAATAGACCGGATAGCGCTTGCCGGCGTCCATCACGGCATATTAGATTCATGAAACGGGTGGTGTATTGTTGTCACGAATGTCAATGACTATTTGTTCTGCAACGATCCTCGCGCTGGTCGTGATGCCCATGTCGTCTTCCCAGGCGCAGCAGCGAGGTGGGTTCTCGCTTTATGCACGTGCCCTGATGAACGAGGACCGCCAGCCCTCGGTCAAGGTAAGCACTCACTTGCCGCATTCGAATTTAGTATTCTTGAGAAAGGGCGATCACTTCGAGGCTAAGTATCGAGTCTATGTACGAGTGTTCGACGGGTCGGGCAAGAGAATGGTGGACTCGGCCGTTCTGCGTAAGACGGTGGTTGTGTCAGGCTACGAAGAAACGCGCTCACACAAAAACTCGTCGACCCTCTCACGACAGTTTGCGCTTTCTCCTGGGGATTACGTCGTCCGATCGACGGCCAGGGTAGCTAACACACATTTGGTTTTTTCGCGGGAGACAGCCGTTACCGTGCCCGATATCATGCGATCGGGGATCGGTGTGAGCAAGCCGAGGTTTTTTGCCGCCGCCGTAGACACGTCGCGTGCTGGCCGCGTCCTGCGCAGGATCGGTCAAGAAGAGAGAATCTATGTAGAACAGAAGGATCACGCTACGTTTGCCGCGTTGGACGGGCAACCCGGGCTGGAATTCGATCTTTACCTGGAGGATGTTTTACAGGACTCTATCCGTTGCGTGCTGACCTACGAGGTGGTAGGTAGGGACAATTCGCAGGTGCTTTACGGCAGGCGAACGGTAAGGCTTATGGGGGCGGAAGATCAGTTCGTCGTGTCTTTCAATGTCGACGAGTGGAGCCCTGGTCGGTATGTATTTAACATCAAGGCATCCTTGGCCGAGCCACTACGGGAATCTGTCGCGACGCTTCCCTTTGATGTAGAATTCACCCGCGCGATGCTCAGCAGACACTTCGACGTGACGATCTCCATTCTGTCTCTGATCGCGAGTGAAGACGAAATAAAGCGGTTTGAGGAAGCCTCAGAAGCGGACAGAGCCGCCCTGTGGCTGCTGTTTTGGAAGGGCCGAGATCCAACACCCAGAACAGAAGAAAACGAGACTCTCGAGGAGCATTGGCGGCGAGTGCGTTACGCCAACGAAAACTTTGCTACCAGCGAACCAGGCTGGAGGAGCGACCGCGGCAAGATATACATCAGGTACGGTGAGCCAGATGAAATCGACGTGCGAAGTGACCCCTATGTCCAGGGGCAGTATCTGATCTGGCGCTACTACGAAGACAATCTGACGTTTGTCTTCTATGATCGCTTCGGTTTGGGCGAGTACATACTTTCCAACTCGAGCACGTTTTGAAGAAACTCATCGTCTATGTGATCAGCGTCGCATTCGCGATTGGATGCTCCGAAGGTCCTACGCATGACGATAGTCTCACCCTTGCCCTCGAGACTTCGCCCAACAAGCTCGATCCCGCCCATGTCATCGACGTGGCCGAGGGCCAGATATGCACCATGATTTTTCAGGGCCTGGTCCGTTTTTCTCCCAGTGGAGACATTGTGCCCGATGTGGCGTCATCATGGACGATATCGAGCGACGGGCGCACCTACGAGTTTCGACTCGATTCCAAAGCGAGATTCTCGAACGGACGACGAGTCGTCTCGCGAGACGTCGTGTGGAGCCTGCAAAGGGTCCTTGCACCACAGAGCCGATCGTCGAGGCGGTGGGTGCTCGATCGCATAAGAGGTGCAAAAGATTACTCCGCAGGACGCGCCGGCGTTGTCCGTGGTCTGCGGGCAGTGGACGACTCAACGCTGGTCATCGAGCTCGAACAGCCGTTTAGACCCTTTATTCAGATGCTGGCCATGCCAGCGGCGTGCGTAGTGCCACAAGAAGTGGCCAGCGACGAGGAGGCTTTTGCGGCCAAACCGATGGGTTCCGGCCCGTGGGTGTTGGCGCAATGGGAGCGGGGGGATTTTCTGCTCCTCGAGCGCAATACGTATTACGCCGGCGCGCAACCTCTGCTGAGACAAGTCCGATTTCGTATTGTCCCGCAAGCGTTTACGAGAATTGCCGATTTCGAAGTGGGTTCGCTCGACATACTGGAGATTCCGCTGGCGGAGTTGGACAGGTTTCTCAGCGACGCCTCGTTTGCGCAGCGGATACAATCGCGTCCCGAGCTTCGAGTTCTGTATATTGGGCTAAACAACACCCGTGGGCCGCTCAGAGACGTGCGTGTCAGAAAAGCGCTCAACATGGCGGTCGATGTCGATCGCATCATAGAGGTGCTTAGCGAGGGCAAGGCCGCTCGGGCCGCCGGTGCCATTCCTCCGTCGCTTGGTGGCTTTGCGGAACGTTCAGCGTATCCCTATGACCCGGCGGCCGCTTCGCGCTTGCTCGCGCAAGCTGGGTACCCGGAAGGTTTCGCCATGGAGATTTGGCAGCGCGAGAGTCCGGAGGGCAACCGGCTGGTCGAGGCGATCCAGGGGTATCTGCAGACGGTTGATGTACAGGTGCGCATAGTAAAACGCGAGTGGAGCGCATTCAAGGAAGCGGTGAGCCAGGGTCGTGTGGATGCGTTCTTTCTGGACTGGTACGCGGATTATCCCGATGCGGAAAACTTTCTTTTTCCGTTATTTCATTCGTCCAATACCGGTGGGGGCGGCAACCGGGCGTTTTTTGAAGACGCTCGCGTCGACGAGTTGATCGAGGAAGCGCAGCGGGTCCAAGATCGTTCCCACGGTGAGAAGATGTATGCGATGATAGACAGTCTGGTTTACGATCAGGCGCCCTGGATCTATCTGTATTTCCCCACGACATTCGTCGTCGTCTCTCCTCAGGTTCAGGGGTACGTTTTTCCTGTTCTATATCTGGGTGAAGACCTGTCAACGGCCTACAAATCTCCGAAAGGGATTCGTTAACCGAGGTGTTGAGCTACCTCCTTAAACGTCTTCTGCTTTTTGTTCCCATTCTAATCGGCGTGGCGACGGTCACGTTCTTCCTAGTCTATGTGCTTCCTGGGGATCCAGTTCTGAGCATGGTTGGCGAGCGCTACGATCAGGAGACCATCGATCGATTGCGCAAGGAGATGCACCTCGACGAACCTCTCGTCGTGCAATACGGCTATTTTATAGCGGGCTTGGCTCGCCTGGATTTCGGTGTGTCCTACGTCACCGGGGAACCGGTGTGGGAATCTGTCCAAAAGCGTTTTCCGTTTACTTTTCGCCTGGCTCTGTGTGCGATGATTATCTCCGTCGTCATTGGGGTAAGTGTGGGTGTTCTTGCCGCCTGGAAATGGAGAACGCCGTTCGATTATTTGACGATGGGGACCACGATCGTTGGCATTTCCATGCCCGTTTTCTGGCTAGGGGTACTCCTGATTTATCTGTTCTCGATGAAGCTGGGGTTGCTACCGGCGTCTGGATACGGTGGTGGGAGCATCAAACACCTGATACTGCCGTCGTTCACGCTAGCGCAGGCGTCGACAGCCTATGTTGCCAGGATCACCAGATCGAGCATGCTCGATGTGGTGAGGGAGCACTACATTCAAACGGCAAGAGCCAAAGGCGTGTCCGAGAGTAGAATGCTCTTTGCTCACGCTCTGAGGAACGCGCTGCTCCCGATCATCACGGTGGTTGGCACCGATTTTGGAAGTTATCTGAGTGGCGCGGTTCTAACAGAATCAATCTTCGCCTGGCCGGGGTTGGGAAGATTCACATTGGACGCCATCCTCAAGCGGGACATCCCCACCATCCAGGGAGCGGTATTCTTCATGGCTGTGGTTTTCATGACCGTCAATCTTGCGGTTGATCTTCTCTACGCGTGGATCGATCCACGAATCAAATTGCAAAGACGGACGGCGTCGGGTCCTTAAGATGCTGAGACAAGTACTCGCACAGAAGAGCGGGATGCTAGGCGCGGTGATCGTCGCCATCGTGCTGTTGTGTGCGCTGGTTGCACCTGTGATTGCGCCATACGATCCGTATGCGATCAACATGGAGGAAGCGCTGCAGCCACCGAGTGGTGCCCACCCGATGGGCACCGATGTGTTTGGTCGTGATGTCATGAGCCGGCTGATCTTTGGCGCACGGATCTCGATGCAGGTGAGCGTACTCTCTCGGCTGCTGTCGATCGTATTGGGCACGCTACTCGGTCTCGTCGCCGGCTACTTCTCGGGCAGGTGGGATAACCTGATTATGCGACTAGCGGATATCACGCTGGCCTATCCGGCCCTTCTTCTTCTCATTGCGGTGATTGCCGCCGTGGGACCCAGCCAGGGGGCGCTTATTATTTCGCTGGGCGTCGTGGGGTGGGCGGGCGTGGCACGCATCATTCGCGCGCAGGTACTGTCCATCAAAGAGCGCGAGTTCGTCATGGCGGTGACCTCGCTGGGCGGCCGTCATGGCGGCATCCTTTTCCGCCATCTCCTGCCCAACTGCCTGTCACAATTGATCATCGTGTTCTCGATGGGCCTGGGTATGGGAATCATGGCAGAGTCGTCGATGAGTTTCCTCGGTCTTGGCGCTCAACCGCCTTTGCCCAGCTGGGGCTCTATGATTAGCTCCGGTTTGGACTACCTCCGTGGCGCGCCGTGGCTGAGCCTGGCGCCTGGGATCGGTATCACGCTCGCCGTCCTTGGTTTCAATCTGTTGGGTGACGCATTCCGCGACGTGCTCGACCCGAAGCTGGCCAATACGGGACCTCGCGGTTAAGCGTTTGATCATGGATCCTATACCAGTTAGCGAAGTACACGCCTTGGTTTCTCAGGTTCTTGGAGAGCACCTGCGCGATGGCAGGACCTGTTACACCTCCGTCTATCCAGGGGCCCCGGATGGAGATCGCATCGTCTTCGAGTGCAGCGACTCGGAGGTCGGTGATCAAGTAAGGCGGCGCATAAGCGATCGTTGGGGCAGGGAAGCGGATCGAATGAGGTATCTGTTACTTCCCGATGAGAAAAGCCACTTGCCCGAGGTCTTTATCGCGGCGAGCAGTGTGATCGACGTCCGCAAGAACCCAGCGCACGCGGCCGAGCTACTCACTCAGTGCATCTGCGGGGAGGCCGTGACCCCGTTGAAGGAAGAAGGTGAGTGGTATCTGGTGCGCCTGAACGACGGTTACATCGGCTGGATACGAAGCTGGCACCTCAAGCTATTTTCTCACAACGAGTTGCGCGATTTTCAGTCCCGGGCCCAGCATCGCGTGCTCGCTAACGTGATTCAGGTTTTTGAAAAAGCGGATGAATGGTCACAACCGATCGGTGACGCGGTGGTGGGCACATTACTGACCGCCTCGCCATGCGGCAAACGGGGCTGGCGCCGGGTGAGCTTCGCCGACGGGCGCGAGGGCTTCACCAAGGGACGGGGCATCATGCGGATGCCAGTGCGGCGTGGCCTGTCCAGGGACCGCCTGGCAGCCACCGGCATGCGTTTTCTTGGGATCCCATATTTGTGGGGAGGGACGACACCCAAGGGGTTCGACTGCTCCGGGCTGATGCAGAGGGTATTCCAGTTGCACGGTGTGCTCATCCCGCGTGACTCGGATATGCAAAGCCGCCACGGGCGGCCCAAGCCCAGCCATTCGATCGAGAGCCTCGATACCGGCGATCTGTTGTTCTTTGGCAAGAACGAAAAGGCCATTTCACACGTGGCGATGTACCTGTATGACAGCTTGTTCCTCCACGCCCACGGCCAGGTCCGCGTGGGGGCGCTGGACCCCCGGCATCCCCTGTTTGAGCCCAACCTTTTCCGGGCTTGGCGGCTGACACGTGACCCTCTTTCTGAGTAACTCTTTATGGGGCAGATAGATAGTTTTCCCATACGGACGGGGAAAAACTCGTTTCGCCCCCCTCGTGTTTGTGAAACATTTCTCGATAAAGTCAAAAAAGGGATTGACAAGACTTTTCGTCGTTTATAGCATCGCCCGTTGAAACCCTCTGTCAAGCCGGGGGGAGTGCGGTCCGCGTACGCGGATGGCATGAGTTTTTACGATACATATATCTTCAAGCTGATGAATTGATAATTACGAGGCCCATTTTCGTAAGGAGGTGATGCCACGCAGTCGCATCGAATCGAGTCGGTGCTTTGAGTTTGTGAACATCAGTCTTGCCCAGACAACGTTTGTGGAGTTGTAGTTTCCTTTTTAGACAAGGCTCTTGTGGAATGGGGTTGTCGGTCACGACCGTTTGACAATCCTTAGTTCCTTTCAGTCAGGAGGTTTCAGATGTCAAAGATAAGCAAAATGCTTATTCTCTCGCTCGTCGTTGTTTCGTTGGCGTCGGCATCCTTTGCCACCACGAGCCGCGTCATCGCGCTCGCCGGCACGTCCAACTATATCAACGACGATTCTAATATCTTCCGGTGGTACGGCACGCTACCCTCATACACCAACATGGTAATGGCGGAGGCAGGTCAGGCGACCGGAACCATCGGCCCGTCGGGTAACGGCGACCTGTTCACCGAATACCAGGCGCTGGGATTCACCCATTCGTGGGGCGAAGACCACTGGTTGGGAACATGGGCCGTGTTCCTTCTTTACAACTCGGTCGAAGACATGAGCTTCTACAATTTTAATCCGTTGGCCGGGATCGGTACCGAGGGAACCAACTCGACGCCAACCACCAAGTTCGTTTTTAGCTGGGGAAATGAGATCGAGGACGTGGTGTCGTACGGCATCAATTTTACGCGCTCGGACGCCAGCTTTGAGACGACGGCCGGTGGCACGAACGACATTAATTACACCACCATCGGTGGCGGTGCCCGCTTCGATGTGGGTGAGGACGCGTACGTCGACGCCGCGGCCACTTTTGGTTTCGCCGGTGGCGACAGCCTGGGTGGTTTCGATAACGGCAAGGCCTGGGATCTCGCGGCCCGCCTCTTTTGGGAAGTGCGCGACGACGTGACCGTTGTGCCATTTCTCGGATGGCGCGCCTTTGATCTCGCGTACGAGGACCTCGCGGCTACATCGGGTCTCAAGAGCAGCGATTTTCAGGCGGGTGCGAGCCTGAACTTCGATGTGAATACCAACAACATGCTGATCTTTGCGACCGAGATCGAGTTCGTTACCCTCGAGCCATCAAAGGTGGCTCCCGGCGATCAAAACGAGATCAAAGTGACGCATCTACCGAAGTTCTTTGTGGCGCTCGAGTCGGATGTCACCTCGTGGCTGACGACCCGCGTGGGTGCAACCAAGACGATGCGTAAAATCGAAGATACGGATTTCGCCGGTGACGAGTCCATCTCCACAGCCCCGTCCTTCGAAGGCGGCGATTTCGATTGGTCCCTCGGCGCTGGATTCCACGTGGGTGAGTGGGATATCGACGCTGTGTTCTCGCACGAGATACCGTTCCGTCTGGGTTACTGGTTGACCGGCTACGGTGTTGGCGACCTCGATCCTCCGGTCGGTCGTGTGAGTGGCACCTACCGTTTCTAAGACAACCCCGGCGTTAGCTTACAAACGGTTATCTAAGCCGCCTGGTTGAAAGCAAAGGGCCCCCCGCAAATGCGGGGGGCCCGTCGTTTTGCGGCCGCAGCTCGACCCGCGACGGTAGCAACGCCTACTCCCTGGTCAACTGTCCCCCCCCACTGATCCACCGTTGAGGCCCGATTATTGCTCCCCCATCGGTATTTAGCGCTGTCGATTCGAGCCTGACCGTCGGATAAACATGTACTTCTTCTACTACGTGCCAGTGGGTATCAACGCGGAACTTCGCAGATTTCCCGCGATGACCGCCGCGTACACGTTGATATGCGTAGCGGTGTTCGTCCTAGTGCGGTATTTGCCGAGGTTGGTCGATGTCGATTTTGACCGACTGATCTACGTCCCCGCCGAGCCCGAACTGGTCACGGCCGTGGGAGCAGCGTTTCTGCACTATGGCTATCTCCACCTGCTCGGCAATGTGATCTATTTGGTGTTGTTCGGCCGTTACGTCGAGGACCGGATGGGACCTGCCCTTTTTGCCGTGGTGTTTCTATCATCCGCGGCGATAGGCAATTACCTGCAAGGGGTGTTCAACATCCAAATCCTGGACGATTCGACCCTGGGCATTATTGGCGCCTCGGGTGCCGTGTCCGGACTTCTGGGTGCGTTCAGCGTCCGCTTTGTCAGGAGCAAACTGCGCATTGCCTACTGGGCGTTCATGCCGCTCCAGGCATATACCCGCGCCGGAACCGCAGAAGTCCCCGCCGTGCTGGCGATTGCGCTGTGGTTTGTTCTGCAAATCGTACGTGGGCTCGTGCAAACCGGTGGTGGGGAAGCGCAAGTCGCTCACGTGACACACATCGGCGGCTTCTTGTGGGGGTTTCTGCTGGCCATCATCTTCGGACAATACGGCCAAGGCAAGATCGAGTCTTTGCTGAGGCGGGGCCACAGGTATCTGCAAAAAGGTGAGCCATACGCAGCGCAGGGGGCATTTATCCGTTATCTGACGTATTGTCCACAGGATGGCCGCGTCTACGCCTCGTTGGCGCGGGCCATGGTGTTTAGTGGCAATGAGCAGGGTGCACAGAAGAGCTATAGAAAGGCTTGTGAAATGTTGCTCGATCAGCAACAGCGCGGGGAGTGCGAGTCATTATTCCAAGAGGCGCTCAGGGGATATTCAGGTTTTGTTCTCGGGTCGGATCATCATCTCAACCTGGCCTTTGGGCTCGAGCGAAATCTCAAACCAGAACTCGCGGTGAGCGCCTATGAAAATTTTGAGGAACGCTACCCTCTACACGCCGAGGCTCCGTTTGCCCTGCTGCGCGCCGCGGGGCTTTACTTGCACATGTTCTCGAACCCGGTCAAGGCGGGACACTGTTACCAAAGGCTCATCGAGAAATATCCCGATGATCAGTGGTTCGACTTCGCCCGTGAGCAAATTCGTCAGCTCGGGTTGCCACCAGATACAAGCAGCGCTCACTCATGACTTTTGTTGAACAGGGAAGAGTGCAGGATATCAACGGCTTCTTTGCAGGCTGCCTCAGGTATGAGGCACGTCACCGACAGTGAAGAAGTCATCACGCACGATACAGGGACTTTTGATTTTGCCAGCAATCGTTCGATATCGAGAACGGTGCTGGAATTGCAACTGAAACCACTTCCGATTACAGAAACGCTGGCCAGGTCGTCCTGTTTATCGATCCTCAATCGCTCACCGTGAAACTGATCGGTAATTTCATTGAGCGATTGTACATCGCTTCGATCGACGACTATCGAAACAGTCACTCCGTCAGTTGATGATTCTTTGTAATAGTTGATTATCTGCAGTTCCGAACGACCAAACTGCTCGAGCAGGCCGGCCAGAGTACGACCGGTTCGTGTGGCACGCAATCGAATCAGCGCCACGCTTGGATTACACGTAATGCTCGTGACCTTGGCGTTTTCCATCGGCACATTGTCGTCGACTAAGGTGCCCAAGGACGTGCCGTCAAAACTCGACAGCAGTTTCAGGCGGACTTTGTAACGGCGCGCGATCTCCGCCGCACGGTAGTGTATCACTCTCGCCCCTCGAGCTGCAAGTTCGAGCAGCTCGTCGTAGCCGATGTGCGGAATGACGTGGGCGGATGGGATCCATTTCGGATCGGCGCTAAAAACGCCGGGATAGTCCGAGTACATCTCGCACTGTGCGGCTCCCAGAGCCGCGGCCACCGCCACGGCTGTGGTGTCAGATCCGCCACGACCCAACGTCGTGATCTCCCTCTCGTGACTGACCCCCTGGAACCCCGCCACGATGACCACCTTGCCCTTCGAGAGCTCGGCACGGATCCTCTGCGGACGAATATCCTCGATCAACGCTCGCGTGTGGCTAACGTCGGTCACGATACCACTCTGCGAGCCGGTAAAGGAGATTGCCGGGCAACCCTCCGAGTTGAGGGCCATCGACAGAAGCGCCATGGAGATGCGTTCACCCACCGTAAGCAGCATATCGAGCTCCCTTTGCGGGGGGTGTGAGGTTATCTCGTAGGCGAGCTGAAGCAGGTCGTCGGTCGTTTGACCCATCGCGGATACCGCAACGACGAGTCGAGTATTCTCCCGCGCACGCCGGGCAATCCTGCCCGCGATCTCTCGGATGCGCGCCGGGCTACTCAGTGAGCTACCGCCATACTTCTGGACAATCAACCGCTGTTCTCTCATCGCCGACAAATATAGCATCCATGCCAGACCGCCGTAAAGAATCCCTCGCCTGTGGGCGCAAATCGAGAAAATTCCTTGCTTACAAAAGGCCTTGGGTGCTAGCCTCCTGACCATTAATGGGTTTGGGGATGTCGTGGAGTGAGGTGGTGGCTATGGAAACCCATTTATCGGTCAAGCGGCTCCCGCCAGAGGACCGGCCTCGCGAGAGGCTTTATCACAACGGTCCCTGTGAATTGTCTCTCCAGGAGCTGCTGGCCATTGTCTTGGGCAGGGGTACAAGAGAGGCAAGCGCTCTGGGGCTTGCGTTTCGGCTACTGGAAAGATACGGAGACATCGTTTCGCTGGGCCGTGCCAACCTGGACGATTTGAAGAAAGTTCCCGGAATTGGCTTCGTTCGTGCATGTCAATTGGTGGCTGCCTTCGAAATCGGTAAGCGATTTGCCACAAATCCCGGTACGCGGGGGATATCGATCCATGGTCCCGGCGATATCGCTCGAATGTTTATGCACGAGATGACACATCTTGACAGGGAACATTTCAAGGCGGCCCTCTTAAATACCAAGAATCAGGTTCTGAAAGTTGTGACCATTTCCATCGGATCGCTCAACGCCTCGATCGTTCACCCAAGGGAAATTTTTAAGCCGGCCATCTCGGCCAGCGCTGCGTCGATCGTTCTCGTACACAACCATCCCACGGGGGATCCGACGCCGAGCCAGGAAGACGTAGAGTTCACCCGGCGTTTCGCGAAGTGTGGTGATTTGATGGGTATTCAGCTTTTGGATCACGTGATTATCGGTTGGGGTCGTTACAGAAGCTTAAAAGAGAGTGGTGCCTTTTAGTTTTTGAAAGGATGTTGACCCGAGTGAACTCTTGGTTCTCCAATTTTTTGTCAAATGACGTTGCCATCGACCTGGGCACGGCCAACACGCTAGTTTTTGTAAAAGGCAACGGTATCGTGTTAAACGAGCCGTCTGTGGTGGCGGTGGACCAAACGACGCGTAAGGCCTACGCCGTGGGGGCGGATGCCAAGTCGATGTTGGGCAAGACACCGGACCATATTGCTGCGATCCGACCCCTCAAGGACGGTGTGATAGCGGACTTCGAGATCACCGAGATGATGCTGCGCGAGTTCATTCGCAAATCGCAGAAGAAGAAGCTTTTCATAAGGCCACGAATTGTCATCGCAGTTCCCTCGGGAATTACCGAAGTCGAGAAGCGAGCGGTAAGGGACAGTGCCGAGCACGCTGGCGCAAGAGAAGTATTTTTGATAAGTGAGCCGATAGCGGCCGCCATCGGCGTTGGACTGCCAGTAGATAAACCTGCGGGAAACATGATCATAGACATCGGTGGTGGTACCACCGAGATCGCGGTTATAGCCCTCGACGGTATTGTCTCCGACAGTTCGATCCGTGTGGCGGGTGATGAGATGGACGAGGCTATCGTCCAGTATGTGAAGAAGACCTACAACCTTCTCATCGGCGAGCAAACCGCCGAGACCATAAAGATGAGGATTGGGACCGCGGCAAAATTGGATAAGGAAATGACGATGGAGGTCAAGGGTCGCGATCTCGTTGCCGGCATTCCGAAAACACTAAGACTTACCAGCGAGGAAATCCGTGAGGCTCTGAGTGAACCGATTTCACAAATTGTGGAGGCATTGAAGCAGGCGCTAGAGGAAACGCCACCGGAACTCGCCGCTGACATTGTTGACAGGGGCATTGTGATGACGGGAGGTGGGTCGTTGCTCAGGGGTTTGGACAACCTGTTCAAAAAGGAGACGAACCTGCCGATCAATGTTGTGGATGATCCGTTACTGTGCGTCGTCCTGGGTGCCGGAAGAATCCTCGATAACGTGCATCTCTATGACAGAATCCTGATGCACAGCATGCACGATTAAGATGCCTGTACTTGATCTGCTCTTTCGCAAACACAGGGAGAAGACAACACTCGCTCTTCTCATTCTCCTCTCGCTGACACTTCTGGCCCTGCCCAAACCAGCTAAGATCCGTTTTGCACAGTCGACAGTAAACGTTGTGTTCTCTCCGGCGCAGCGGTTTGTCAACTATTTGCAAGGCCTCGGCGGTCTCCGCAAGGAAAACGCGAGACTGCGAAGGATGGTTACAAGCTTGATGCTGGAACGTGAGCGACTGACGCAGTTCCGTGTAGAACGCGAGCGTTTACGTCGCATGGCGGCGTTCAAAGAGGAGCAATTCCTGAAGCTTGTGCCGTGCGAAGTCATCGGAAGAAATCTCGATCGCTTTCAAACCATCCTCATCGTAGACAAGGGTAGCGCAGACTCTCTGCGCGCTCGTATGCCGGTGTTATCGCATCAGGGCTACGTCGGTCGAGTGGCGAACGTGTTTGAACACTCGGCGTGGGTGCAGCTTATTAGCAGCAGGAATAGTCCAGTCAGCTGTATTGACAAGCGAAGTCGTGTAGTAGGCGTCCTGGAATGGCGTGATCATTCGTATTTCGAACTAAACAACGTTAGCGTCGTCGAAGATGTGCAGGTGGGAGATACGCTGATTACTAGTGGCTTTGGAGGAGTCGCCCCCAAGGGCTTTCCAGTTGCCGTGGTTACGAAGGTCATCCCGGACATCGATGGACTGAGTCTCAGGGTCGATGCCAAGAGCCACATCGAATTCAGGTCTCTCGAAGAGGTGTTCGTAGTGACGGAGGAAATACCCTGGCAGCGTGCGATAATGTACGATGAACAAGACTCCACAGTACTGCGCAACACAATGGGTGTTCAACTATGAGAATCGTACACGCCATTGTCACCGTGTTCGTTTTTGTTCTGTTACAGATGCTGGTGTCGCCCAAAATAGCGATCGGCGATATCGCTCCCGATTTCATTCTCTTGCTTGTGGCGTATTTTGCCATCCAGCGCAAGCCGCAACGGGCGGCTGTGGCCGGTTTTGTCATCGGTTTGGGTCAGGATCTATTCAACCCAGAACTTCTTGGTTTAAATGCACTTACAAAGTCCTTGGTGGGCTACGGTTTCGGACTGGTGGGGTCGAAAGCCGAGCAGGACCACCCGCTTCTGCTGATGGCGCTGCTCGGTGTGGCGGCGGTGGCTCACGATTTTGTTTATCTTCTGTTTTTTTCAGGCCTCCACCTGGGGAAATTTATTATTCTGTGGACGACCGTATCGATTCCGTCCGCCTTGTACACGGCGTTGACGGGTTTGGTGGTGTACAAGATAGCCGCAACGCTTGGCAGCAAGGCGGTGAGGACCCTTGGGAAAGCGCGATCCTAGAGACGAACACCTCGGCAGAGTCAGGTACAGATGGCTCATAACCCTGGTGATTGTGTTCTTTTCGCTTCTGGCGATCAGACTGTTCGGCCTCCAGTATATCCAGCACGACGATTATTCGCAATACGCTGAAGAAAACAAGCTACAACGTGAGCGGATTGTCTCCCCGCGTGGGTTGATCAAGGACAGAAACGGTGTTGTTATGGTGGACAATGTGCCCCGTTTCGATGTCGTCCTGCCATGGCGAAGTGAAACGGATGTCAGAAGAACCATTAAAAAGCTGAACGTCTATCTTGCCCTGGACACGGCGCATATCTACACAAGGTTTGAATCCTGGAAGAAGAAGAACCAGGGCATTCCTTTCCCGATAGTGCAGAATGCTGACAAACTAGTCATCTCTTTTGTCAAAGAGAACTATGACATCTTTCCCAAATTGCGCGTGGAGACAAACGCGAGAAGACGCTACCGCCAGGGCGCTTCTGCTGCGCATTTGCTGGGGTATGTGGGTGAGGTCAGTGACCGTTTCCTGGCGAGATCGGCAAACTATGGATACTTCCCGGGCGATCTGGTTGGCAAGAGCGGAATCGAGAGCGTTTGTGAACGATTCTTGAGGGGAGAGGATGGTCAGCGCGCGGTCGCGGTCAACGCTTCCGGCAGGGTTCTCGGCGAGCTGAAGGAACTTCTAAAACCACCGGTTCACGGCAAGGACGTGACGCTTACTATCGACGCCCGACTGCAGGGGCACCTCGAGACCCTTATTTCGCCGCTGGGTGCCGGTGCTGCCGTGGTAATGGACGTCGATGATGGTTCGCTCATTGCGGTTGTGAGCGTTCCTCAGTTCGATCCCAATAGCTTTGCGGTAGGGATAGCCCAGGACGAGTGGGACAGGCTGAACCAAGCCAAGGAAAAGCCGTTATTCAATCGCTTCTTGCAGGCTACCTATCCGCCGGGCTCGACGCTTAAGATCGTTAGCGTCTTTACGCTGTTGACAAACAGGCTGGTTTCACCGCAGGAAGCGATCGTCTACTGTACCGGAGCGCATCGGTTTGGCAACCGAATTTTCAAGTGTTGGAAGGCGTGGGGACACGGCTACATGAATCTTTACGGCGGCCTGGTTCAGTCCTGTGACTCTTACTTCTACACAGCTGCAGAAATAATGGATGTAGACGATCTGGCATCTGCGTCCAGAGAATTCGGATTGGGGAGTCGAACCGGACTCGATCTGCCCAACGAGATCGAAGGACTTGTGCCCGACCGGGAGTATTACAACCGGCGTTATGGTAAGGGCAAATGGACACAAGGCCTCGTCTTGAACAATATCATTGGCCAGGGCGAGTTTCTGGTCAGCGTGCTGCAAATGTGTCGTGCGGCCGCCGCCGTGGCCAACGGTGGATACCTGGTCCAGCCACATGTTATCGAGCATGTTGCCGGCGAACCCGAGGGAGTACATACAAGCAAGAAGATGAAGGCGTTAGAGGGATACACGTTGAGCTATTTGCGACGTGCGATGGAAGGTGTTGTGAATGATGAGGATGGCACCGGGCGCGCGAGTAGGCTGCCGGGCGTGAAGGGTGCGGGTAAGACCGGGACTTCTCAGAATCCGCATGGGGAAGATCATGCATGGTTTATCGGTTATGCGCCGGCAAGGGATCCCGAGATCGCCCTTGCAATCCTCGTGGAGAATGCGGGTCACGGGGGCGCGGTCGCCGCGCCCATTGCTCGGGAATTTTATATCGAGTATTTCAGTCCCGATGACTCCAGCTCGGTGCTCAGCCAGAGCCGTGGCAGCGTACATCAGGCACGACCGGAGTGAGCGTATGAGGACAACACGGGATTTTGACATATTGATCCTGATTACCAGTGCGCTTCTGATCATTATAGGGCTGTGTCTTATCTATTCTGTGTTTCACCCTCCCAGTAGCGGCTACTCGCAGGATGTCAGTTACATGTTCTTTAACCGGCAGTTGATGTGGGTTTGTTTTGCCATTGTGGCCCTGCTCATCGGATATGCAACTCCGGTTCGCTACTTCGAGGCTTTGGCGTACGTCATATATGCGGTCTGTGTGGTGGCGCTTACGCTCATTCTTTTCACCAAAGGAACACAAACCACTGAGCGCTGGATTGCGCTAGGTCCGATGAGAGTGCAGCCATCAGAGTTTATGAAGATCGCGCTGCTCTTTACGTGGGGACGGGTGCTATCTGGTCATTTCAGTCCCGGCGATCGTCTGAGAAAAACGTTGATCGTCTTTGGTGTCTCGCTGGTGCCATTCTTGCTGGTCTTGAAACAGCCGGATCTCGGCACCGCCATTGTTTTCTTTGTCATGCTCCTTCCGGTACTCTATTGGAGAGGGTTCAAGGGGCGACAAATATTTCTTATCCTGTCGCCGATCGTCGCCAGCTTGTTGATCATCCATAGCGAAGAGATCACTAAAAACTCTTGGCCCTTCGGTGTGTTTATTGTCATCATATTTGTGGTGGCCTATCTACGTCGTTCGCACTTGCTCGAGAGCATATCCTTGGTTGCCGCGAATGTGGGCGTCGGGCTGATTCTTCCAGTCTTTTGGGGCACGCTAAAAACCTATCAGCAGAAGCGCATTCTCAACTTCCTGGATCCGGATTCGGACAAGCTCGGCGCGGGCTGGCAGGTGTTTCAATCCAAGATCGCTATCGGTTCCGGAGGGATTTCTGGTAAGGGTTATCTCGAGGGGACTCAAAAAGCGTTAGAGTTCTTGCCGGCGAAGCATACTGATTTTGTTTTTTCTGTGCTTGGTGAAGAAATGGGTTTTGTGGGGGCAATCCTGGTACTCATGGTATTTGCCGTGTTGATCTCACGCGCGCTGGCGATGGCGGTAAAGGTGAAGAGCCAGTTTTCCAGCACCGTATGCGTTGGCATTGCCGCTTATTTCTTCTTTCAAGTTTTTATCAATGTGGCGATGACAACAGGCATGGCGCCCGTTACAGGAATACCCATTCCATTCCTCAGCTACGGCGGTAGTTCACTGGTCGTGAGTTGCTTCTTTATTGGATTCTTACTAAACTGTAGTGTGCGATGGTATGAGTATTAGGGCCTTTTGGGGATAGAATAAGAATGCATCCGATTCTAGTAAAAGTAGGCTGGTTCAATATTTACGCATTCGGTCTGATGCTCGCCATGAGTTTCCTGGCGGGTATTTACGTCTCATCGTACAGGGCCAAACGCTTTGGCGTAAATCCGCAGTACATACTAGACCTGAGCGTGTATTTGATTCTCTCCGGTGTGATTGGTTCACGGTTGTTGTACGTCGTTTTTCATTTGGAAGAGTACAACAGCGTGTTGGATATTTTTGCGCTATGGCAGGGTGGAGCTACGCTCTACGGTGGATTTTTGCTGGCGATTTTCGTGTCGTACGTATTCTCAAAAAGAAAGAATATTGATTTCTTTCTCATTGCGGACATCCTGGCGCCCGCGCTTGCATTGGGCATCATGCTCACCAGAGTGGGATGCTACCTGAGCGGTTGCTGTTTTGGCAGCGAGACCGCGCTGCCCTGGGGCGTGGTGTTCCCACCGGAGTCTCCAGCAGGCACCTATCAGCGCGGTTTGTCTGCAACCGCAGGCGGGGTGGCGACCCTGCATCCGGCACAGCTCTACGCGTCCATTTATGGATTGGTCATCTTTCTTGGGTTGATGCTATCCGAGAAGAGACTCATCAAGCGCGGTGCCACGTTTGGCGCGCTGCTCGTTCTCTACGGATTGTTCCGATTTACGCTCGATTTCTTTCGATACTATGAGCAGAACATGAAAATCCTTATGGGTATAACACTTAACCAGATAATCAGTGTCGTGCTTCTGGGCGTGGGATTGTATCTCCTGGCGAGAAAGACCAATTTGGAAACAAGAGCGGGGTCCCGTTAGCGACGGCACATCTGAGTCGCGGGTGCCGTTGGCGGGTGGTGCAAAGTGGAAGGGGTGTGGCGGGGATGGGTTCACACCAGGTAAAGAAACAGCGGCCGCAAGCCGGGTGTGAAAGCACGCCGCATGACACTGGCCCGCTTTTTATTCCACGTCGCATCATCCAATATTCCATCCAGGCGATCGCTGATTTCCTTGTCGAGGACCGATGCGTGATTTGCGCGCAATCGCATCGTTGGTCCGCACCCCAATCGGTTTCTCCCGCCGGCTGCCTGGGGCGGCCCGCACGACACCCCGTTGTTGGCGGGTTTACGATCGAGAATCACCCGCTATGCGCGGCGTGCGCCGCCGAATTAGAGATCGCCAGACGGCCGAGTTGCCTGGGGCAGTCCTTGGGCGACGGCACGGTGCTGACCATCGCCGGAGAGCGATTTGGCGCCGAGCCGGTTTCGCGCGCGTACGGCGGCGGCGTGTACACCGATACCCAGCCCATCAGCCTGATCGCCCCGTTCATGATAACTGATAACGTGTTAAAAATAATACATTTAGTAAAGTTCTCGCGGTACCTGGCATTATTGCCCAACGTGGGGGCCGCCGTAGCGTCAGCCTACGCCATCTTCCGGCAGCAGGAGGATGATGAACAGCCGGTGGTGGTGCCGACGCCGATGGAGGCGATCGAATTGCGCAAGAGAGGGTTTAACCAGGCTACGGAGCTCGCGCGCGTCGTGGCCCACCAACTGGGCTTTCCCCTGGATGTGGGGAGTCTCGTAAAAACGCGGCGCACATCGCGCCAGTCGACCACGGAGCACGGGAAGAGGGCCGACAATGTGCGGGGGGCATTCTCCTGCCGGGGGCGGGGTCTGCAGGGGAGGTCTGTGGTTCTGATCGATGACTTGGTCACCACCGGCGCCACCGCCGCCTCTTGTATCCGCGAAATACTGGGGGTGGGGGCCAGGTCGGCTGAGGTCGTATGTTTTGCTAGGGCTTTGTAGCGCTTTAACTTGACACGGTTCTCGGTGCTGGGTATGATTGCATCGTAAGTCGGCCCATTGTCCCTTCGCCTTGGCCTTGGGGTGCCGCGGTTCTTGACTGTTTACCAAGGCAAACTGACCGCACTCACCATATTCGAACTAGGACAAAGAGCGAATTGCCTGACCATTCAGGAATTGGGAGCGTTCTTTTTTTGTTTCTAATGCTGGGGGCCATCGCCCGCTAGGAGGAATGCATGGCTATACGGGTGGCAATCAATGGATTCGGTCGTATTGGCAAACTCGTTTTTCGTCACGGATTCAACAATAAGGAGTTCGATTTTGTGGCGGTGAACGACCTGACGAGTTCCGAAGTTCTCGCGCATTTGCTGAAATATGATTCGATACATGGCCGTTTTCCCGCCGAAGTGAAGGCGACCAAGAGTGGGCTTAGAATTGGTAACCGGACGTTGCGGGTGCTCTCTGAAACCGATCCGGCAAGACTTCCCTGGAAGAAACTCGGCATAGACGTGGTTGTCGAGGCGACGGGACGTTTTACGGCTCGAGCAGATGCGGGTAAGCACTTGCATGCAGGTGCAAAAAAGGTATTGATATCGGCACCGTCAAAAGATTCCGACATCATGATCGTGATGGGTGTCAACCAAAGAAGCTATCGCAAGAAATCACATCATGTCATTTCAACGGCGTCCTGTACGACAAACTGTCTGGCGCCGCTGGCAAAGGTGCTAAACGACAATTTTGGTATCGAGCGGGGGCTGATGACCACGATTCATGCCTACACCAACGATCAGAGAATCCTCGATTTGCCGCACAAGGACCTAAGACGAGCGCGTGCGGCACACGTGTCTATGATACCAACAACCACCGGTGCGGCCACCGCGGTGTCCAAGGTGCTGCCGGAACTCAAGGGGAAGCTGGACGGAATGGCAGTTCGAGTACCCGTGGCGGATGGATCGCTGGTTGACCTGACGGTCAATCTCAAGAAGAGTGCTACTGTCAAAGAGGTCAACGCAGCAATGAAGAAAGCCGCGCGTGGTAGTCTCAAAGGAATCATCGAGTACACCGAAGATCCGATCGTGTCGGTGGATATCGTTGGCAATCCGCACTCGTCTGTTTTTGATGCCACGGCTACGATGTCGATCGGCAAGAACATGTTCAAAGTGCTGTCCTGGTACGACAATGAATACGGATACTCGGCTCGCATGGTCGATATGTTGAGACTCCTGGTGAAATGAGTGTGATTGGTAATGAGAAAACTCAGTATACGGAGCTGTGAGGTTGTTGGGAAAAGAGTTCTTATGCGCGTCGATTTCAACGTTCCGATTGATCGCGACAAGAATATCACCGATGACACACGTGTTGTAGCGGCGCTGCCAACGATACGAAACATCATCGAGCGGGGTGGGCGGCTCATCCTCATGAGCCACCTGGGCCGCCCGCGCGGCAGAAGAAACGAACAACTGAGTCTCGCGCCGGTTGCTTTTCGTTTGGGAGAGTTGGTAAAGGATAATCCGATCAGGTTTGTTAGGGACTGTGTCGGAGAAGATGCCAAGTACAAGGTGGACAGCCTCAGGGACGGTGAGATTCTCTTGTTGGAAAACCTGCGCTTTCATCCTGGGGAAGAGACAAACGACCCCGATTTCGCGCGCGAGCTGGCCAGTCATGGTGATCTATTTGTAAACGACGCTTTTGGAACGGCTCACCGGGCCCATGCTTCCACGGTTGGTGTGGCTGAATACTTTGATATACGGGCAGCCGGCTTTGTCATGGAAAAGGAGCTCGATGCCCTGGGAGGTACCATTGAAACCCCAAAGAGGCCGTTCGTAGCCATTCTCGGTGGCGCCAAGATCAAAGGCAAGATCAACCTGGTGAAATCACTGCTGGAAAAGGTCGACGTTCTTCTTGTCGGTGGGGGGATGATGTTTACGTTCTTTAAGGCCACCGGGCTCGAGATCGGCAGAAGCATCGTCGATGACGAATACCTGCCCGCCTGCAAGGAATTGCTCGACAAGTCGCGTCAAGGACCTGGGAGACTTCTGTTGCCTGTTGACTGCATCGTTGCCCAGGAGATCGATGACGCTTCTCCGACGCGAGAGGTTTCCAGTGCGGACATACCCGAGGACTGGGTGGGTGTGGACATAGGCCCCAAGTCGGTGGCGTTGTTCAAAAAGGAACTCGGTGCAGCAAGTACGATCTTTTGGAACGGTCCCATGGGAGTGTTCGAGCATCCCAGTTTCGCAGACGGTACCAAGGAGATCGCAAGAGTGGTCGCCGAAGCCACCTCACGAGGCGCAGTCACTGTTGTGGGTGGGGGGGACAGCGTCGCCGCCATCAACCTCATGGGGCTCGGGGAAAAATATACCCATATCTCTACGGGTGGTGGTGCATCGCTCGAGTTTATGGAAGGAAACGACCTGCCCGGCGTGGAGGCTCTTTGCGATGTTGCCGAGGCCTCCTGCGATCGCTAATTCCGTAGCCAGACTTTTGCGGCGGATGTTGAGGATATGACTATACCACGGAAGAAACTTATCGCAGCCAACTGGAAAATGCAGAAGTTGATCGCGGAAGCGGAGACATTTGGCGCCGGGCTGAAAGCGGCACTCGGCTCCATGCCCGATCGCGACTTGCTTGTTTTTCCGCCTTTTCTTGCGTTACCCGCAACGGCGCGGATATTTGAAGGCACCCGTGTCGCTGTCGGCGCACAGGATCTGTTTTGGGAGAAGCAGGGCGCGTTCACTGGCGAAATCTCCGGCGACATGATCATGGAAGCCGGGGGAACCCATGTGATCGTAGGACACTCGGAGAGGCGACATGTGATGGGTGAGTCCAACGACATCGTCACCAAGAAATTAGAGAGTGCGATGAGATGCGGGTTGACAGCTGTGTTTTGTGTTGGCGAGAGACTCGAAGACCGTGAGGCAGGGCAAGCCGAGGATTACGTTCGGGGTCAGTTGGCGTCGGCCTTCACGGGCGTGAGCCGCGGGGAGATGTCCTCGATCGTTATCGCTTACGAGCCTGTTTGGGCGATCGGCACCGGCAAGACTGCCACCGCGCAGGATGCCGAACACATGCACCGTTTCATCCGCGGATACGTGAGCCAGAGTGTGGACGAAGACGCCGCCGAGGAAATACGTGTGCTGTACGGCGGAAGCGTAAAACCGGATAACGCCAGCAGCCTTTTGCAAAGAAGCGAAATCGATGGTGTTCTTATCGGTGGCGCGAG
>Ga0224512_10000978_pt1 | contig 28667 bp, 23 predicted proteins | sample SF_May12_sed_USG_4_FD_169103 | JGI IMG/M metagenome (GOLD analysis project Ga0224512, IMG submission 169103) | Sediment microbial communities from San Francisco Bay, California, United States - SF_May12_sed_USGS_13 | ecosystem: Environmental > Aquatic > Marine > Sediment | place: USA... | reverse complement strand
GCCCAGGACATCGGCGGCAATCCGCCCAACGGCGCTGGCGGCACCCGTTGCAACGACGATTCCGCGGCTGCGCCCGTGCGAGATCATCGATCCCGCAAACACCATGTTGCGACGGTCGGCCAACGGCGTATTGACCTCTCCTTGCCACATGGGATCCTTGGCAACGGCCACTGATTCTCCTGTCAGCAAGGACTCATCGACTTCGAGGCCGCGAGCGCCCAACAAGCGGATATCTGCAGGCACACGATTGCCGGACTCCAGCCAGACGAGATCGCCCGGAACGAGCTGCTCGGCGTCGATCTCCTGCGCCTCGCCATCGCGCGAGACGGTTGCGCGGATACGCAGCAGTCTCTGCAGGGCGCGGCTGCTCTTTTCGGCGCGCGCCTCGTGGTAGCCGCCGAGCATCGCGTTGATCACGAGAACGGCGAGTATGAACAGCGCGTCCTTGATGTCGCCCAACGCCAACGCGAGCGCGGCCGCAAGACCTAGCACGTAGATCAACGGGTTTTTGAACTGCCGGGCAATGATCTGCGCGAGCGTCGTCGGAGCTCGTTCCGGTAACCGATTGGGGCCCACCTGCGTGAGGCGCGCCGCCGCCGCCGTGCTCGTCAGTCCTTGCTCGGTAGCACTGAGCTGCTCGAGAATTTCGCTAATGCTCGAGGCGTGATAAGCGACGCTGAGCGCTTCGGTACCGTCAGGCGCTTTTCGTTCTTTCGACAACCCGCAAGACCGCGTCTAACTAAGGTACGACCAGCGTCGGCACGGAGGCTCGCTCAAGACGTATTCCGTGAGGCTGCCGAATAAAAGAACGTGCGTTCGCGTGTGTATGTACGCGCCCATAACGAGCAGATCACACCCCGAGCTCGTCGCCGAATCCACGATCGCCGCAACCGCCCGCTGCGTTGGGGCCTCTATTTGCACGGCTTGCGCGTCGACACCATGCCAGGCCAAATAGTCGATCACGGCGTCTGGTCTATGATCGTCCGTCGAGTCCTCTCTACAGGAGATTACACGCACGCTCTACGCTCTTTGGAGAAACGGGAGAGATGCGGCGACGGCCCTTGCCGATTCGATCGAGTCGTTCCACACGATTGCTACATGTTCGCCGACAGTCGATAGGCCGCCCGCCGGCGACACGAGAACGGGACGCGCTATTCTGCGCAAGCAGGCTTCGAGGATCGGCCGGTAAGGCGCTTCCCACCGGGCCCTCGAGCTCGCAGTGACGATTAGATCGCAGACGCGTCCATGCCGACCAACTGTCTGTCTCAATTCCCCTGCCTGCTCGACGAAGCGCGCGGAAAAACCAGGGCTAGCTGGGCTTCCTCCGATCTGCGCCGGTTCACAGACCGAGAAGACCTCGTCGAATGCCGATCGCGCACGCCGAGCCCGCGCCTTGCCTTCCTGCTTGAACCAGTCGATGACCTGGCTAACGCCATAGCCCGGGATCCATTCCGACCATCTCTCATCCGGCTTCGAAGGATCGCCGGTGACGCACAGAACCTCGACGTGCGCGCCGAACGCTCGCCCAACAGCCAACGCGCTCTGCAGGCCGGGCCTGTCGAGGTTCTCCGGGTCTTCGGCATCGTAGCGACCGCTCAGCGGTACGAGAATTCGTCGGATCACCATCTTCTACGTTTCTTCGTTGGTGCCATGCATACCCGCCGACCCGGTCGGACCGCGGGCGCTCCCACCGTGCATTAATCGATCGAACCAATTTTGCGATCCTGGGTGAACGACGGCAAGCTTCCGGTCACGTAAGGCTCCTACGTTTTCGTCTCCTCACGGTCGCACGACGAAAACCCTACGCTCTGACCCTAGCGAAAAACGCAGGCTGTCCTCGGGGCTCAGCGACTTGACTCCGAGTTGCGTCGTGAGTCTCCAACCAGCAGCGGTCGCGGGGTACCGCCGCAAGCATCGGCAGGATGTACGGCAAGTGTTCGGTCAGGCCGTCGGCTGGGGCGACCGGGTACGGCAAGGGGTCTGCGGCAATCCCAGCGGCCTCAATTCATCACGGCATACAGTACGTACCGTACAGGAACTCGATGAGCTTCGCGGCCGTCGAGCTCGACAGCGAGTAGTAGATCGTCTGGGCTTCGCGGCGCGTGCTCACGAGCTTCTCCCGGCGCAGCACGGCCAGATGCTGGGAGAGGGCAGACTGGCTCAGATCGACGCGCTCGAGCAGCTGGCCGACCGACAGCTCTCCTTCGGCAAGCGCGCAGAGCACGATCAAGCGGTTCTCGTTGCTGAGCGCCTTCATGAGCCCGGCCGCCTCGCAGGCGTGCTTGCGCATGATATCGGGGCTCGGCTTCGGAGCGCGCCTTATTGCTGTACTGGGCATATCTGTCGGCGTCCTTGGTGGTCTGCCCGTCAGTATATTCCTATTCGCTAAATTAGCAACTTCTGTATAAAAGACCCATATAAACAGTCACTTATACAGCATCTTCTAAATTAGCTTTTTATAATATACAATATGCCGTCAATAGAAAGCAGAAGCCCTGGAGCAAACGCGTGAAGCATCGAATCATCAGCTTGTCCACAGAGCGCCCGCGAGCCGTCTACGTCGTAACGGCGCTGCTGACTGCCGTTGCGGCCGCGATGCTGTTGCGGATCGACATCGACACGGACCCGGAGAACATGCTGCCGGCTGATCAGGCCGATCGCGTCTTTCATAACCACGTCGAGGAGACGTTTGCGCTGCACGATGCAATCGTGGTCGGCCTCGTCAACGAGACTGACCCGAACGGCATCTACAACGCCGATTCGCTGAGCCGGCTACACGGCCTGAGCGAGCGCATTCTGACGATCGATGGCGTTATCGCCCCCGATCTCATGTCGCTCGCCGTCGCCGACAACATTACACAGACCGACGCCGGCGAGCTGCGCTTCGAGTGGATGATGCGCGAGGCCCCGGCGACGCAGGCACAGTCGGATCGAGTCCGCGATGCAGTCGCGCGGCTGCCATTGCTGAACGACACGCTCGTGTCTGCCAACGGTCGCGCCGCTGCAGTTTACGTGCCGATCGAGAGCAAGGATCAAAGCTATCGTATCTCCGGGGAGATCGAAAGCATCGCTGCGGAGCTCACGCAAGACAGCGACGCGGATGAGGTTTTCATTACGGGATTGCCTGTGGCCGAGGACACATTCGGCGTGGAGATGTTCATTCAAATGGGTGTCTCGGCCCCGCTCGCGGCACTGATGATCTTTCTGTTGATGCTGTACTTCTTCAGGAGCCCGGGCCTCGTCGCCTCGCCGATGATCGTTGCGATGGTCACGGTGATCGTGACGATGGGCGCGCTGATCGGCCTCGGCTTCACGGTCCACATCATGAGCTCGATGATCCCGATCTTTCTGATGCCGATCGCCGTCGTCGATTCAGTTCACATCATGTCCGAGTTTGCCGATAAGTACCGATCGGGCGACGACCCGAAGACGGTCATGACCGAAGTCGTCGAGCATCTATACCGGCCGATGCTGTTCACGTCGATCACGACGGCCGTCGGTTTTGCTTCGCTGTTGCTCACGCCCATTCCGCCGGTGCAGGTATTCGGTGCGTTCGTCGCGTTCGGTGTGCTGCTGGCATTCGTGACGACGATTACCTTGATCCCGGCGTACGTCGTGCGGATGCGCCCGGCCGGGCTCGCGCGCCTCGCCCGCATCAAGCAGGGCGCGCAACCCGATACGCTGCTGTCTCGCGCACTGCGCAAGCTCGGTGCCATCGCATTCCGGCACGGTAAGCTCATCACGGGCATCACGGTCGGCCTGCTCGCAGTCAGTGTCGCCGGAATGATGCGGATCGAGATCAACGACAACCCCGTGCGCTGGTTCAAGGAGAGCCACCGCATCCGCATCGCTGACCACGTGCTCAATGAGCACTTCGCCGGCACCTACGACGCGTTTGTCGTGCTCGAAGCCGACGACGCAGCAGCATGGGAGAGCTTCCAGACCGAGACCACGGGCATGCTCGAGGCGATCGAGGCCGCCCGCGATGATGTCAGCGGGCTACGTGATCTGCTCACGGCGCAGCCGGACTCGAGCTATTTCGGCAGACTCGTCAGTGCCGTCGACGATGCCCTGTTCGATTCGTCACCGGCTACGGAGCCCATGTACGAGTCGCTGCTCACGCATGTCGAGAACGCGCAGAGCGCCTCCCGGTACTTCCAGACGCCGGAGTCGCTGGCGCTCATCGAGGACCTGCAGCGCGCATTGATAGCCTCGGGTCTGGTCGGCAAGACCAACGCATTGCCGGACGTCGTCAAAGTCGTCAACCGCGAGCTCAGAACCGGAGCGGATGACGACTACACGATCCCTGCAACGGCACAAGGCGTCGCCCAGGCGCTGCTGCAGTTTCAATCCTCGCACCGCCCGCAGGACCTCTGGCACATGGTCACCCCGGATTACCGTTCGACGGCGATCTGGCTGCAGCTCACGAGCGGGGACAACCAGGACATGTCGGCTGTCATCGCCGCGCTCGATGAGTATCTCGAGTCGCGGCCGTTACCGGCCGGCGTCGAGCTCAACTGGGCCGGCAAGACCTACATCAACGTCGTCTGGCAAAACGAGATGGTCGCGGGCATGCTCAAGAGCCTGCTCGGCGCCTTCGTCGTGGTTTTCATCATCATGGCGTTGCTGTTCCGCTCCCCGGCGTTCGGTCTACTCGCGATGCTGCCGCTCACGGTCACGATCGTCGGTGTCTACGGGCTCATCGGCTGGATCGGCAAAGACTACGATATGCCGACTGCCGTGCTGTCGTCGTTGACGCTGGGGCTGTCCGTCGACTTCGCGATCCACTTCATTCAACGGCTGCGCGATATCGCAGCCCGCGAGACATCACTCGAGCGCGCTGGAGCGCTCATGTTCGAGGAGCCGGCGCGTGCGATCGCCCGCAACGCGATCGTCATCGCGCTCGGCTTTACGCCGTTGTTCTTTGCGCCGCTCGTCCCGTATGTGACGGTCGGCGCGTTCATGGCATCGATCATGGCGATCTCCGGATTCTCGACGCTCGTGCTGCTACCGGCCGTTCTCTCGTGGAGCGGCCCGTGGCTGCTTCGAGCACGCCAGCAGACGATGTCTGGCACCACACCCGCAAGGAGCGAGATATGAACACACTTTCGATTCGTCTGATGCTGACGAGCGGCGCGCTGCTGCTGCTCGCGCTCAACACTGCTAGCGGTCAGACCCTGACCGACCCGAACGAGATCGTCGCGCGCGCGAACCTCGCCTCGTATTACGCCGGCGCGGATGGTCGCTCGGAGGCGCGCATGATCATCCGCGACGCTCAGGGCCGCGAGCAGCGCCGCCAGTTCACCGTGCTCCGGCGCAATATCGAGGCCGGTGGCGACCAGGAATTTCTCGTCGTCTTCAGCCAGCCATCGGATGTTCGCAACACGGTCTTCCTCGTCAAGAAGCATGCGGGCGGTGACGACGACCGTTGGCTCTACTTGCCCGGACTCGATCTCGTCAAACGAATCTCGGCAGGCGACAAACGCACGAGCTTCGTCGGTGCCCACTATTACTACGAGGACGTTTCCGGTCGCAGCCCCGACGAGGACGCGCACGTGCTGCTCGAGACGACCGACGAACACTACGTGCTCGAGCACACACCAAGAGACACCTCGACGGTCGAGTTCACGACCTACCAGACGTGGATCGACCGGGAGACCTTCCTACCGATGAAGATCGAATACCTCGATACCGCCGGCGAAATCTTCCGCCGCGTCGAGGTGCTGCAAGTGGAGGACATCGACGGTTACCCGACCGTGACATTGAGTCGCGTCAGCGACCTTGCGTCCGGCGGACAAACGGATATGCAGTTCCGCTACATCGATTACGACGTCGGCATGGAAGAGACCGTCTTCACAGAGCGGTCGCTGCGCAACCCGCCGCAACAGTGGCTGCAACGCCCGGAGCGTTGATGATCGATCTTGTGAAATTCACGGCAGTTGCGCTACTGCTCGGCGCTGCGCCTGTCTATGCGCAAGCCCCGTCAGAGCCTGCGGAGGAGGACGACCCGTTCGCAGCATTCGATGATTTCGATGACGAGTGGCAAGAAGAAGGGGGTTTGACCTGGACCGGATTCTTCGAGAGCGGCTACGGCCGCCGACTCGACGCCGACCCGAACGGACTGCCGCGGCAGACGCTGGGCGACGTGCGGGCACGCCTCGAGACCGAATGGGCCGGCGAGGCGCTGCGCCTGACGTTCAAGGGTGATCTGCTCTATGACGATTACGAGTCGGAGATGGAAGCGGAACTGCGCGAGCTCGCGATTCAAGCATCGCCGCGCAGCTCCGTCGATCTAAAGGTAGGGCGGCAAGTGCTGACCTGGGGCACCGGAGACCTCGTGTTTCTCAACGACCTGTTCCCGAAAAACTGGGTCAGCTTCTTTTTCGGCCGCGAGGACGATTACCTCAAGGATCCGTCCGATGCTCTTCGACTGACGTGGTACACCAACGCGATCAACGTCGACATCGTCTGGTCGCCCGAGTTCGAGCCCGACAATTATCTGACGGGCGCCCGCGCGTCGTTTTTCTCGCCCGTCGCAGGCGGCATCGTTGCCCCGCGCCCGCCACTCGATGCCAGGATGCCCGATGACGATATCGAGAACGGCGAGCTCGCGCTACGCCTGTTCAAGACCGTCGGCTCGACCGAGTACGCGGGCTATTTCTATCGGGGGTTCTTCAAGCAACCACTTGGCTCGAATGCGTCGCTCGAGCCGAGCTTCCCCCAGCTCTCCGTCATCGGCGCCAGTCTGCGCCGTCCGCTCGGCCGCGGGCTCTTCAACGCGGAGATCGCTTATCACGATTCGCGCGAAGACGGCGGCGGCACCAATCCACTGATTCCGAACGATCAGCTTCGCCTGCTTACAGGCTACGAGTTCGAAGCTCGCCCGCGTCTGACCGTCGGCCTGCAGTGGTATCTCGAGTTGACGCGAGACTACGCAGCGCTGGTCGAGAATTCGCCAGCACCGTCGTTGGAGCCCGACGAGCGCCGCCACGTTCTGACTACGCGCTTAACGTACAGGACGGCGCAGGACCGGCTCACCTACTCGCTGTTCGCATTCTATTCGCCGACCGATGACGATCACTACGTGCGCCCGAGCGTGAGCTATCGGCACAGCGATCGCTGGACGTTCACGACCGGCGCGAGTCTCTTTTCCGGAAAGCGGGACCAGACATTCTTCGGCCAGCTCGAGGACAACAGCAACGTCTACGCCAGGGCCCGCTACAACTTCTGAACCACTATGTCTAAGGAGAAACTGAAGATGTCAGTAGAACGCGGTTTGACGGCTTTTGCCGGCTTCATGGTACTGCTATCGGTCGCTTTGACTTATTACGCGCACCCGTATTTCGTCTGGCTCACGGTGTTCGTCGGCGCCAACCTGTTCCAGCAATCGTTCACGGGCTTCTGTCCCGCCTCGATGCTCATGCACAAGCTCGGCCTCAAGACAGAGAGAGAGCTCGCGGCTCAGAATTGATTCTCGAAATTATTCTGATGCGCGCATAGCTCGACCAGCAGAGCGAGGTCGCGCCCGCCGGGCCCTCGTCTATAGGGCGATGCTGCTGCGCACGATCGTGTAAACGACGTAGGCGAATAGAAACCCAGCGCCTTCCCAACGTGCAACTTGCATTCTCGTTGCTGCGACGACGATCAGCAGGGCCGTCGCAGCGACCATGACTGCGAGATCGATCACCCTGAGCGCAGGCGGCACATTGATGGGCGTCACGATCGCAGTAATCCCGAGAATAGCGAGCAGATTGAACATGTTGCTGCCCATGATGTTGCCAAGCGCGACATCCGATCGTCCCCGGAAAGAGGCGACGCTCGTGATGACGAGCTCCGGCAAAGACGTACCGACGGCCACGATCGTGAGCCCCATGAATGTCCTCGATACACCCCAGATCAGCGCCAGTTCAGTGGCGCCCGAAACGAGCATCCAAGCGCCGCCGACAACGCCTGCGAGGCCTACGACGACGAGAAAAAGCGCAAACGGCAAGGTCGTCGGGGCAGGATGGGCTGCCTGCGCTTCTCCGGCGAGCACTCGGCCGGCCGGACCCGGCTGGATTCGTTCCTTCCGATAGATGACGGCGAGGTACACGACGAGTCCGGCCAGAAGGATCAAGCCGTGAGCGCGCCCTAGATGCCCGATGAGAATCATGATCGTCGCGACAGCAGTTGCGATACCGAGGGCGACGGCATCTCGATAGAACGCATCCGGCCGGCAGATCACGGGCCGAATCAACGCTGCTATCCCCAAGATCAACAGAACGTTGGCGATGTTGCTGCCGACGACGTTGCCGACGGACAACCCGGGGGCGCCTTCGAAAACCGCGGCTAGACTGGTCACAAGCTCCGGCAACGAGGTCCCGAACGCGACGAGCGTCAGGCCGATCATGAGCTGCGAGACATTCAGCCGTTCAGCTACCGCTACGCTTCCGCGAACGAACGCCTCTCCGCCGATCCAGAGTAATAACAGTCCGCCGAGCACGGTCGCCGCGATCATCAGGGCTTGAGGGCGTGCAGCGGAACGTCGTCGTCCACTAGGTGATCTGAAGCCGGACCTCGCAAAGACGAACGGCGACGACGAAATAGGCCAAACTTTATAATAGCGTGATGCAACGTCAAGACCCACGGCCGATTGACGGACATACCCGATTGAAGTTCATCTGGTTTCCTTTCGAAATATACAATATACATCGGCTCCTGATTCAGACCGCGCCGACGAAGTCTAGTTGACGTTATCATCTCAATTCAGCTATGGATCGGAGATGAAGCGAATGAGTGTACGCTGTCTCGGGGCACTAGCGCCGCAACATCACCCGTTCGGCACGAGGCTCGGCACCGCAGTGCTCTACGCCATCGCCCTCGCCGCGTGCGGCTCGAGCTCAAACGACAATCGACTCCGCGCTACTGTTAGCGCAACCGACAACGCCATGATCGAAGAGCAAACCATGTTCCTGCCAGCTGCCGAAAATCAGCCGCCCATCGCAGAAAAGCGCCCCGTCGAGATCCAGCAACACGGTCAGACACGCGTGGACGACTACGGCTGGCTCAGAGACGAGAACTGGCAGGACGTGTTGCGCGATCCCGACGTGTTGCGGGCGGACGTCCGCGCGCATCTCGAGGCCGAGAACGCATACTACGAGCAGGCAACCGCGGATCTTCAGAGCCTTCGAGACGCACTGTACGACGAGATGCGCGGACGCATCAAAGAAGCAGACAGCACCGTTCCGTCGCCAGACGGCCCTTTCGCCTACGCCATGCGTTTTCGCGAGGGCGGTGAGTACCCCGTATTCGTTCGCACGCTAAGAGACGGCGGCGAGGAAACGGTCCTCTACGACGGCGATATCGAGAGTGAAGGAGAGGATTTTTTCAACATCGCGGCCGTGGAGCACAGCCCGAATCATGCACTGATCGCCTATGCCGTCGATCGAACGGGCTCGGAATACTTCGACATCCGCATTCGTAACATGGAGTCGGCAGAAGATCTCGGAGAGACCGTCCATTCGACGGACGGCGACCCGGTCTGGGCCGCCGATTCGGGATCGTTCTTCTACACCGAGCGCGACGATAACCAACGACCGAAACGAATCAAACGGCACGTCCTCGGCACGGATCCCGCCGAGGACATCCTCGTTTACGAGGAGCCCGACGACAGCTTCTTCCTGAGCGTCGAAAAGAGTCATAGCGAAGCCTATATCTTTATCGTCTCCTCGAAAATGACGACGAGCGAAGCGCGCTTCCTGCGCGCGGACGCCCCGGTCGATTCCGAGCCCGTGCTCATCGCGCCGCGTACAGATGACGAACTCTACTACCCCGAGCATCACGGTGATTATTTTTACTTACGCACGAACGCAGACGACGCGGTCGACTTCAAAATCGCGCGTACACCCGTTACTGCGCCCGGCCGAGAGAACTGGCAGGACTGGCTCGCGCACCGCCCCGGTATCTATCTCCTCGACTTCGTGCCGTTCGCGCAGCGCATGGCGAGACTCGAGAGAGAGAACGCCCTGCCGCGTATCGTGATCTCGGATTACGCCGACGAAGATGCTTATGACATCGATTTCGCCGAGCAGGCCTACGCCTTGGGAATTGACGCCGGTTACGAGTTCGATACCGACACGCTGCGCTTCAGCTATGAGTCGCCTTCGACGCCAGAACAGATCTACGACTTCGATATGAGCACGCGCGAACGGACCCTGCGCAAGACGCAGGAAGTCCCGAGCGGCCACAATCCGAGTCTCTACACGGTAGAGCGCTTCGCGGTGACGGCGGATGACGGCGCCGAGATCCCCGTTACGATAGTTCGACTGCGATCCACGCCCGTAGACGGCACAGCGCCGCTGCTGCTGTACGGCTACGGCAGCTACGGCATCACGATTCCCGCAAGCTTCGAAACCAATCGCCTCTCGCTCGTCGACCGCGGCGTCGTCTACGCGATCGCACACATTCGCGGCGGCGCGGCCAAGGGACGGCAATGGTATCTGGACGGCAAGCTCGACAAGAAGACCACCACGTTCACGGATTTCATCCGCGTGGCCGAAGAGCTGCAAGCACGCGGCTATGGGCGCGCGGGCGAGACAGTGATCTACGGCGGCTCCGCGGGCGGCCTGCTCGTCGGCGCAGCCGTGAACCTCCGCCCAGAATTGTTTGGTGGCGTCATCGGCGCCGTGCCATTCGTCGACGTGCTCAACACGATCTCCGACGCCGAGTTGCCGCTGACGCCGCCCGAGTGGGTGGAATGGGGAGACCCGATTCGGGACGCCAACGCCTACACGACGATTGCGAGCTACTCGCCGTACGACAACATCCGCAACGACATCGACTATCCGCCGATCCTGGCGACGGGTGGTCTCACCGATTACCGCGTGACCTACTGGGAGCCCGCAAAATGGGTGGCACGTCTGCGCGACGAAGCCCAAGGCGGGCCGTTCTTTCTGAAAATGAATATGGAGGCCGGTCATGGCGGGTCCGCCGCCCGTTTCGAACGGCTCCGCGAGCGATCGCACGACTTCGCTTTTGCGCTCAAAATCTTCGGTCTCACGGAGCGCCCGCCCATTCATCATGCGCAGCGCTGACGTTCGAGGTACAGCAATGACTCAGCGCGTTGCTCAGGTAGGGTCGCAATGACGAATCCGGCGGTTTGGGGCGTTCTCTTGACGACGATCTTCGTCGTCAGCCTTGTCATCGGTCTGCATTACGAGGTCCTGCGCGCCTGCATCGGCTTCCTGCCTGCGGTTAGTCACCGTCGCCGCCAGCGTGTCGTCATATTGATCCTCGTGATCCTCTGCACGCACGCCGTAGAGATCTGGCTATTCGCTTTCGGCTACTACGGGCTGCTGCGCTGGGACAGCTATGGATCGATCGCAGGCGTCATCGAGATCGTCACCCTGTTCGACTACGCGTATTTCTCGGCCATGGTTTATACGACGGTCGGTTTCGGCGACGTCTACCCTTTAGGCCCGATCCGATTCATGACTGGCATGGAGGCACTGACAGGGCTCGTCATGATCACGTGGTCCGCCTCATTCACGTTCCTCGAGATGCAGCGCGACTGGCCGGCAGGTAGAGGCTGATTGTGCTCGACCTAGGCTGTCTGCTATGGAAACCGACCCTCGACGACCGCGTAGTGACAGGCGTCTGCGAGCCAGGTCCGGTCCTCTTCGGGCAGGGAGCTGCCGAAACGTAAGATCTTTTGATCGGCGCGAACGACGATTTCGTCTTCGCGATCACGGTATTTCTTCTTACCAAGCCGCACACCGCCGATGTCTACATTTACACCCGTGCGGTGCCGCGACCGAACGTCACCAGCTACGCTGACCGACTCGATGTCTGCTAGCGGAATCGCTCGCCTGCCCGAACGCCGACCGAACGCCAGACGCTCAATGAAAAGCTCGCCGCTCACGACTCCGATAATTGTCTCTTTGTAGCTGTCGATGATGCCAAGCCAAATGACGCCGAGCCCCACGAGCACGAATACCGGCGGCACGATCGCCATCGCGACCTCGCTTCCCTGGACTTGCATGTCGATGACGCCGAGCACTGCAAGCAGCGCCGTGATTCCGAGCGCGGTGAAGGCGCCGCCGAACAGGACGAGGAATACGAGTCCGCCGTTGAAGCCGGGCGCCGGAAGCAGAACTTCCTTCCAGCCGCGATTGGATCTCGTTCTAATGACCGTCCCTGCGGGCGGCGTCGGCGCCCTCACGGACCGGTCCTCGCGTTCGGATGAGACGAGCTTCTCGTCCAGCGCCTCCCAACTCCTGCGTTGCGGCTCATCGCCCGTCGCATCGACCGCGTCTAGCCTCAGCCGCTCGGCGTAGTGCTCCCACTTGGCAAAGCCTTCGGTCTCGTTCCTCGTGACGAAGATTCGCGTGCCTTTCTTCTCACCAGGAAACTTCAGACTCACGAACCACCAAGGCACCTTCCGCTTGCTCTTCGATCCCGAGGACCGGTAGTCCATCGTGAGCCAAACTCCGTCAGCCTCATCGAGCCCGTGATCGCTCGTCTGGGGCGACGGCCAGAAGCCGCGACGAATCCTGATGCGGCGTCTGCCGAGATCGATATCGAGCTCATAGCGCCAGAAGATCCCGAATACGCCAGCCAGGACGAACAGCAGGCAGAATCCGACGAAGATCCACCGGACGATCCCTTCCTCTGCGGGGACGAATCGCCAGCATCCCCACGTAAAGCCGAGGGCGATCAGGGTGAAAACGAACGCGCCCAACGGTGAGTGCGCGAACAGGATTCGCGAGGGCTCCTCGAGCCTCAGCTTGACGGCGGCTGCGGCCATGTTGTCTCCTCCAGAAAATCTCGTCAGTCACGCTGGCACGCGCAACGGCCCGCGAGCAAGAAGACCCGTTGCTGCGTAAGACTATTACGCGGCTCGCGCGTGACAGGCTCTCGAGAGCCCGAAAATGTGAACTCCGTCGCACGCTGGGCGCCGGTATGGCGCTTCTGTCCTGGTCACGCGCTCGCTGCTAATTGGCAGCCGGCGTCCTGGCTTGCTAGGCTCACACCGGAATGGATTCGCCGAGAAGATGCGCACAGAGCTCAAATTAATCGTGACGACAGGTCTGCTCGTACTATCGAGCGGGTTTTCCCTGCCTGCGTATGCGCAAACCGATTTCTCGCAATGCCTTGCGCGTCTCGAGCGCACAGCGCTCGACAGCGGTATCCGCGCCGAAACGGTAGACAGCATTCTCCCGACGGTCGAGCCGCGCGAGGCCGTCATCCGGGCAGACCGCAACCAGCCGGAGTTTCTCGCCACGTTTGCCGATTACCTCGGCAGGCGCGCGACCGACGAGCGCGTCGCGCGCGGTCGGGCCTTGTACGCGGAGCACCGGAGCCTGCTCGATGAGCTCACGCGTCGCTACGGTGTGCCTGGCCATTACATCGTCGCATTCTGGGGGCTCGAGACTAATTACGGCAGCTACCTCGGCAACGTGCCCGTGTTCGACTCGTTGTCGACGCTGGCCTGCGATGCACGACGCAGCGATTATTTCACCGAGCAGTTCGTCAACGCGCTGCGCATCGTCGATCGCGGCGACGTCGAGCCCGGCGTCATGCGCGGCTCGTGGGCCGGCGCGATGGGGCAAACGCAGTTCATGCCCAGCAACTATCTCAGCTATGCGGTCGATGGCGACGGGGATGGACGCGTCGATCTCTGGAACAGCACGCCAGACGCGCTGACCTCGGCAGCCAACTTCCTCAGGGGTATCGGCTGGCAGGGCGGCATTCGCTGGGGCCGCGAGGTGCTGCTGCCGGAGGATTTCGATTACGGAATCGTCGGTCGTGATCAGCGAAAAGTCCTGAACGAGTGGCGCAACCTCGGCGTGACGGACATTGCCGGACGGCTCATTCCCGATCTCGACATGCAAGGCGCAATCGTCGTTCCGGCCGGCCAGCGCGGCCCAGCATTCATCATCTACGATAACTTCGATGTGATCATGCGCTGGAACCGATCCGAGTTCTTCGCCCTGACGGTCGGGCATCTCGCCGATCGCATCGCGGGCGGCGGACGCCTCGCAAACCCGCCCGTCGAGGACGAGCCGATCAGCCGCGACGACGTCGTCAGGGTCCAGCAATATCTTGCCGAGAACGGCTATGACGGCGGCACCGCCGACGGCATTTTCGGCTCCCAGTCCCGCGCTGCGCTCAGAGCATTGCAGCGCGACCTCGGCCTCGTCGCGGACGGCTTCCTGAGCCAGGAGCTGCTGCGCGCCATCGGGATCACAAGCGACTGAAAACTCCCTCGCGTTTACCGATTTCGTTAGACTAGACGCCGCACAACGGACGGTCGCGAATAGACTGATTTTGGTAGTCGATCGGTTCGTTCTCAGGGGAAACGATAATGCAAACGACCGAGCCTGCGACCGAGCACCGCGTCGATACGTTGCTCGTCGCAGCTCACGGAATAGCCGCGTTAGTCACGCTGCTGATCGCGGTCGTCTTCGGCCTGATCATCTCCCTGCAGTTCTTTCTGCCAGATCTCACGGGCAGTGTGTTACCGCTCGGCTGGGGGCGGCTGCGTTATGCGCATACTCAGGGTGTCATGTTCGGCTGGCTCGGCAACGCGTTTCTCGCGTTCCTCTACCACGCCGTGCCGGTGCTGACGGGGCAAGCCGTCACGAGCCGGCGCTTGGGCCTTTGGCTCTTCGGCATCTGGAACTTCGCCGTCATGATCCCAGGATGGATCCTCGTGCTCGCCGGCGTCAGCCAGCCCCTCGAGTGGGCGGAGTTCCCGCTCGCGGTCGACGTCTTTATATTGATTGCGCTCGGGCTTTGTGCCCTTCAGTTTCTACCAGCCTTCTTCCGGCGCGGCCTCGAAACGCTCTATGTCTCGAGCTGGTACATCATCGGCGCGCTGGTCTTCACGATCATGGCGTTTCCGATGGGCAATATCGTCCCCGAGCTCGTGCCGGGCGCTGCCGGTGCCGCGTTCAGCGGGCTCTGGATACACGATGCCGTCGGGCTCTTCGTGACGCCGCTCGCACTCGCGATTCTCTACTTCGTGATCCCGGCCTCGACCGGGCGTCCGATATTCAGCCACTTCCTGTCGATGCTCGGCTTCTGGGGCCTGTTTTTTCTGTATCCGCTGAACGGGACGCATCATTACGTTTTCTCGGTCATACCAATGGCCGCGCAAATCAGTGCGATCGCGGCCTCGGCATTGCTCGGTGTCATCGTCGTTATCGTCGTCACGAATCTGTTGATGTCGATGCGCGGCGCGGGCGTCTTTCCGCGTGAGGTCGCTCTGCGTTTCGTTGCCATGTCGACGATCTTCTACCTCATCGTCAGCGTGCAGGGCGCCATGCAGGCACAGATGAGCCTGCAGCGTGCCGTGCACTTCACCGATTGGGTCGTCGCGCACTCGCATCTAGCGATGCTGGGCTTTGCGACCTTCGCCGCCATCGGCGGCCTCATTCACGCGTGGCAGCGTATTTCCTGGGCACGCTACAACGCCGCTGCGCTCAGTTGGGCGTATGGCTTGCTCGTCGTCGGCGTCATCGCCATGTTCGTCGACCTCACCGTCGCGGGGCTAGTCCAGGCGGAGCTCTGGCTCGACGGGTCACCGTGGCTGGACTCGGTGCGGGATTCGCGGCCGTACTGGATCGTTCGTACGTTCTCAGGACTGCTGCTCGGTGGCGGTTTTGTCGCCCTGCTCGTCGGCCTGACGACAGGTCCGCGTGGCGCCGGCGCGCAGACGCTGGCTAACGATCGGCCGGAGCCCGCCGCCGCGGTCGTGACGCCGCGACTCGCGCCGGCCGGCGCTGGGCGCGTGCTCACGATGTCCTACGTCGTCGCCGGCGTCGCGGGCGTCGCGTTCTTCGTCATGTCCGTATCGCTGCTCGGCGTCTGGCCGCAACAGATACTGGCCGAGCAGACCGCCGCGATGGCACCGCCGAACCCGCTCGGCCTCACGGCCGGCGAGGAGCGCGGCCGCGTCGTCTACGCCCGCGAAGGCTGCGCCTACTGTCATACGCAACAGATTCGTTACACGGATGCGGACATCACTCGCTTCGGCTCGCCGACGCTCGCGTGGGAAACGCGCTTTGACTATCCGCATCTGTGGGGCACGCGGCGTATCGGGCCGGACCTCTCACGCGCCGGCGCGACGCGCACGGAGAACTGGCACTACGTGCACTTGTATGCGCCTCGTGCCGTGTCACCGTTATCGATCATGCCGTCCTACGCGGCACTGTTCGACGGTTCGCCCGATCGCCCGACCCAAGAAGCTCGTGATCTCGTCGCCTATCTGGAAACCCTCGGTCGCGCACGCGAGCTCGCCTGGCCCGAGGGCGATGCGAACGCCGCCGCCGCGGTGCCCGACGATCGCTGGGCACAAATGGCTTTCGCTGCGTCGTCACTGAACGCGCACCCGGGGCGCACGCAGCCGCGCGGTAATGTCCCCGCGCTCGGCAGCCCGGCCTCTGCGGACACCGGCATGATGCTCTGGGCGCACAACTGCGCAGGTTGTCATGGCGAAACGGGCGGCGGCGATGGTCCGGCCGCGCAATGGCTGCGCCCCCGGCCGACGAACCTGGCCGAGCACGAGTACACGCGCAGCCGCCTCGCCGATGCACTCTGGAACGGCGTCCACGGGACTTCGATGCCGGGCTGGCGCGATCACTCCTCCGCCGATCACGCCGCGCTCGCCGAACTCGTCATGGGCTTCTCGGATCCGCAGCCGGGACCGGCTGCATCGGCCCAGCAGCTCTCGCTCGGCCAACGTGTTTACGCGCAACACTGTGCCGAATGCCACGGCGCAACGGGTGCGGGCGACGGTTTTGCCGCAAACGATCTTCCAGTGCCGGTCGCCCCGACCGATTTTCGCAACCAACGCGTGAGCTACGCGGCGGGCGTAGGAATCCTGCAAGACGGCGTGGACGGTACGTCGATGGCGCCGTGGACCGATCGGCTCAGTGCCGCTGAGATCGAGGCCGTCGTGCACTACGTACGCAGCCTGTTCGACGGTGACAACCTGTGATCACAACGATTATCGTCGTCGCCTCGCTCGCGCTGGCCGGCGCGTTCTCGCTGGCCTGGTTGCTGAAACCCGACCTGCGTGAGCAGATCGAGGCACCGAAGCACCTTTTTCACGATCAGGTGCGGCAGTATGATCGGGGCGTACAGGACACTCGAGAGAGATCCGAAGGAGCCGCCGATGAGCCCGAGTAAGACACGCAGCACTCTGCTCGCAGCCGTCGCCGCGACGGCTGCGCTTGGCGGCGCCGTCGTTGCCGGCGCACTCGTCATGGACCGTGCCGAGCCAAGCAGCGCCGATGCGATTCCGCGCGAGGCCACGGTCGAGTACGGCCGCCGACTGATCCGTGAGACCGCCGCGCTGATCGGTCCGAATGCGGAAGATCCCCAGATGCGCTACTCCGGATCGAATCTCGATTGCGCCTCGTGCCATCTGGAGACCGGTATGAAGCCCGGCACGCTCTCGCTGCTCCCGTCCACACCTCGCTATCCGCGTTTTTCCGGGCGCGACGGTCAGATGCAGGACATGCGCGCGCGGATCAACGGCTGCATGGAGCGCAGCATGCACGGCCGGACTCTGCCGCGCGACAGCGTCGAGCTCATCGCCATGGAGCTCTACGTCGACAGCCTCAACGTGCGCCTGGAGGCGATGGGCGAGACCAACAGCGAATGGGATGAGCAACCCCTATTCGAAGCGCCCGAGCGCAGAGCCGATCCAGAGGCCGGACGTCCGATCTATGCAGATCGCTGCGCGGTCTGCCATGGCGCGGACGGGCTGGGCCTGTTGGAAACGGGCGACCCCAAGGACGGCTATCTATTCCCGCCGCTCTGGGGGCCAGACAGTTACAACGACGGCGCCGGCATGCACCGCGTGCTTACGGCCGCTCGCTTCATCAAGGCGCGCATGCCACTCGGTCAAGCCGACCTCACGGACGATGAGGCCTATGACGTCGCCGCGTACATGAACTCCCAGCCGCGACCGCAAAAAGCCAATCTCGAAGCCGATTACCCGGACCGGCTCAGGAAGCCCGTCGACAGTCCCTACGGACCTTATGCAGACGGGGATCCGTTCTCACAAGACCAGCACAAGTACGGGCCTTTCGCCGAGATCCGCGAGTGGTACCGCGTACAACGTGAGGCGGCGCAAGCCGGCTCCGGCTCCGCCGAAGACGAGCGCGGCTAAGCGACATCGGGTCAGAGTCAGATGAAATCGGGATCAGAACCCGATTGCCAATTCATAAGGACCCCGGGCCGAGTTTCGCTCGCGCAAATTGACTCTGACCCCAATCGTTCTTGCTAGTTGGATAGCTCGGTGCTGTTGATCGGGATCATGAGGTGCGCATTCGGCGTGCCTTCGCGCATCATCCACGGCAAGCCTTGTCCGGCCAGCGAGCTGTCGCGCTGACTCGCCGTGGACATACCGAGATCCTCGGACATCGTGTCCGGCATACGCAGTATCCATAGATACTTGATCCGGTCGTCGTCCTCGTAAACCCGGTAGTCGAGCGCGAACGGCCGCGGCGGGATCGTCCCGGCCGCGCGTGCCGCATCGACCTGGGCGCCGATCTCGTCGTTCGACATGCCCTGCGCCGTCAGCTTCGCACGCAAGTCGTACTCGGGACCGCGCTGCTCATGGTAGCAACGTATAAACAGAGTCACGGGGTCGCGCGTCTGGCACTCGATGACATTCGTGCCTTGGCGCAATACGTTACGTTCGCCCGTCTCGCGATCGTAGCGCACGACCGTGGCGCCATCCTTGAGACTGTCCGGCAGCGGCAGCAGCGCCTGCTCGATGGGATCATCGATGTGCTTTGTGTTCGCGCGCGTCGTCGTACCGCCGGGGTTGGATAACTCCGTGCCGTTGATCGGGATCATCAGGTGCGCGTTCGGCGTGCCTTCGCGCATCATCCACGGCAGCCCCATGCCCGCGAGCGAGTTATCACGCTGGCTCGCTGTCGGCATGGCGAGCTGATCCGCGGTCGCATTCGGCAGTCGTACGAGCCAGAGGCGCTGGATCCGGTCACCCGTATCGAACAGCCGGTAGAGCATCGTGCCGAACGGCACCGGGTCGATGTCCCCGGCTGCCTCGGCTTCGGCCACTGCGGCCTGCAGCGCATCGCCTTCGACGCCTTGGGCGCGGAGCTTCGCCTCGAGGTCGCGGCGCGGGCCCATGAGCACCGACTCGCAGCGCGTGAACCCGTTGGCGTCCTCGGGCCGGCACTCGATGTGGTTGGTTCCCTGACGCAGCATGATGCGCTCACCGGTGTCGGCCGCGTAGCGATAGACGGTCGCGCCGTCGCGCAGATCCTCGGGCAGCGGTCGCACGGCCGCGGCGATGATCTCAGCCGTCGATTGCGCGCTCACGGGTGCGGCGGCGATCAGGCCGGCAATGACGATGGTAAAGAGACTTAGATAACGCACGATAGTGACCCCCAAAGATTTATTAGCCAGCGTACAGCAAGCTGTAACCGTACTCCTGCGCGCGCGTGAGCGCCATAACGCCGGCCGACACGAAGCGGCTGTTCGGAATCCCATTCGCGAGGAGCTCCTCGAAGATGTCTGGCTGGCTGCCACCCGTGGCCTGAGCGATCTGACCCGAGAAGAACTGCGTCGCCGCGCGGCAGATGCCGAAATGCGTGCCCTTCCCCGTGACCAAATCGATCGTAAAGCCGAAGTTCGGCAAAGTCGTCTGGGTTTGATTGAGCGGGTTGACGGTGAACGCCTGACCCGTCGCTGGATTGGGAAAGTTCATGACCGAGTTGAAGACCTGACCGTATTTGGCCCACATCGCGTCGGTGTAACCGAAAGGCGTCGACAGATGCCGGAAGCAGACGATCATCGCAAAATCCGCGGGCTCGCCGGGGTAAGCGCCGTCCCGCGCGTTATAGAGGTTGTTCGCGTAGAGCACGGCCTCGGCCCCACCGAGCGCCGTCGCCGAGTCGATGAACACGCGGTGCTGTCCTGGAAGCTCGTCGAACCAGGCATCGCCAGCGTGACGCGTCGGCTGAAAGCCCGACGCACCCGCTGACTGCGCGTTTGCCGCCTGCGAAGCGACTGCGAGACCGGCTACTGCCGCTCCCAACCCCGTGATGACTGAACGACGTGCGTTTAGAGCTTTATCGTTGTCGTGCATGGTATCTCTCCGTCTCGATAGATTGCCGGACTGCTCCCCATGGCAGCTCCTTGGTTGGGGCACCACCGGGTGAGCTACGGCATTGCAGTCTAGGCGCTGCGGATTCGGTCTGATATTTCTCAATCTGTAGCAGACGACTACAGAATCCGTACTCGCGAATCCATTCAACTACACGACGATACCGCGGTCAAACGCAACGCCGCGGACTCGATAGACCCCCCAGATCTCCATAAAAACATAAGGTTATGGGCCCGCCAGCCGGCGGGCCGAGGCTCAAGACGCGGCGATTTACGCCTGTGAGCCGGACGACGTCGAGAGCGCGCGCGAGCGAATCGTGCTGCTGATATCCGCGATCTCCGTTGGCGCGGCTTGGCGAATACAGTTGCGCCCGCTCGACTTGGCTTCGTACAGCGCGGCGTCTGCGGCACGCAGTAGGCTGGCCGATGACCTCGCGCAGCCAGGATAGGCTGCCACGCCGCCCGAGACCGTCATGCCCTCGAGCGCAACGCCGGCGGCCGCGCAGACGAGTGCCTCGAAGTCGGTGCGAATCTTCTCGGCCCGTACAACGGCAATCTCAATCGGGCAATCCGGCAGGATGAGCAGGAATTCCTCACCGCCGAGTCGACATGCCACGTCCGAGGCCCGGGACACTTCCTGCAGTATCGCGGCGAACTCCACGAGCACTGCATCGCCGGCACCGTGACCGAACCGGTCGTTGACCTGTTTGAAGTAATCGAGATCGAATTGAACCACAGAGACCACGCCGTCGTTGGTCCGGGCGGCCCGATGCAGCTCGCGATCCAGCGTCTCATTCATATAGCGGCGGTTGTAGAGATTGGTCAGCGGATCGCGAACCGACTGTTCCCGGAAGTATTGCGACAACTTCAGGTTTGCGAATGTCACGGCGATGCGCTGAGCGACCGTCACGACGAGCTCGCGCACGTCCTCGAGCGACTGCCGGCCCTCATCGGAGCTCTCAGCGATGAGCTCGAGCACACCGAAGGACTCGCTCTTGCCGATCAGCGGCACACAGAGTGAGACGTTGGCTTTGGTATCGACATGGGCGCAGTTCAGCGGCGAGCCGAGACCCGCTGACATATGCGGGCGACCGCGGCGTATGGCGATGCATTGCGCCGTCGAGAACACGCTCGCCAGATGACGGCCTCCCCAATTGTGAATGAGCTGCAGACGCCTGCTGCTTTCCTCGATGCCGTAGAACGCGCCGCTCAATCCAGGGAACAGTTGCCTCGAAATGTACGCGACGACCTGATACGCCTCCTCGTGCGTATCGCATGCCTGCATGAGCTCCTCGAGCTTGCTGAGCAGCATGACTTCCTCATTGCGCTTCGTCATCTGCTCCACCGTGACCGCAAGGCGCTCGTTCGCGTCCCGTAACGCATCCTCTGCTGCCATGCGCTGGCGTACTGACTCGAGCGCGCCGACGAGATTTCCACATGTCGCCAGCAAGGGCTCCAGGCGCCGCATAATCTCATCGTCGTAGCCGCCAGGACGGTTCGCGATACCGATCATGCCGGCCAGGCGCTGGCCGATGTGAAACGGCATGCCGAGAAAAGCGTCGAGCGCAGGATGTCCAGGCGGTATGCCGCCGCTGCGCGAATCGTTGCGGGCATCGTTTGCAATCACGGGTTTGCCATCGACCATGACAGCGCCAAACAACGTCTTGAGATTGAAGAACTCCATGCCCGTCGGAGCGTTCTCCTCATAGAATTTTCGTGTCCCGTCATTCCAAGCGATATTCGTGATCGCCTGTGTACGCAGGAACGGCGTCCCATCTTCGTTATGCTTGATCTCACCGATGAAGCCGTACTCGCTCTCGGTCATGAGCAGAATCTGCTCGAGCAGCGCGTCGAAGGCCGCGCCGGAATCTCCATCGAGAATGAACTGCGACTGAATCCGGCTAATGTTATCGAGCATGCTGTGGCTTACTGCGAGCTCTTTCATGGATGTGACGCGATGCGAGACGTCGCGCAGCGTGCCGACGAATATCTGCTTCTTTCCCGCTTCGATCTGAGCGACCGAGAGCTCCACCGGAATCTCGCGACCATCCTTGTCCAGCGCCGTGACCTCGCGGCCTGTGCCGATGACTTTCGGTACGTTCGTCTCCAGAAAGGACCGAATGTAGCCATCGTGCTCGCCTCGGTAAGGCTCTGGCATGAGCATCGAGACGTTCTTGCCAATAGCCTCCGCGCGCTCGTAACCGAACAGCGCTTCCGCGGCCTTGTTGAACGTCTCGATCTTGCCGGTCGTGTCGATCGTAATGAGCGCATCGACGATCTCATCGAGAATCGAATGCAGTGTTCTTGCTTCGTATTTCATCTGGACAAATCCGTTGATCTGGTCTCCTCGAGATGTCCGACATCGACGTGGCCCTGGTCCCTTCAATCTGTGAGCGTCGTCAGTCTTCCTGCTCCATCGTCTGCGCAGCAGCGTCGGCATCGTTCGTCGTATCGGAGTCGGCCCCGCTCGGCTCGGCGCCGATGAGCTCATCCTGAATATCCTCGGCCTCGGCCTCGGTACTCTGCGCAGCGCTCACGACGGTCGCCATCGGAGCCGCATTCCACTCACCCGAAAAATCGCGGATCACATGGGGCGTGATCATGACAATCGTTTCCGTGTTGACCTCCGTCCGCTCCTCGTTGCTGAAAAGCCGCCGAAGACCGGGCACGCGCCGCAGCCCCGGCACGCCGTTCTGGCTCAGATTCGATGCGTGCTTGATGAGCCCGCCAATGAACACGGTGCGCCCTGACGGCACGATGAGCTGGGTCGTGACCTCGGTCGTGACCTGCGATGGAATACCATTGGAATCGATATTGCCCGTGCTGACCTCGGGATGAACGTCGAGCAGCACGTTGCCGTCGGGGTCCACCTGTGGCGTCACGCGCAGGATCACGCCGGACTCGAGGAACTCGATAGTCTCCGACGTGACCTGGTTAATCGTCGTCGTGACCTGAAACCCGCGCCTGTCGCCAATGATCACCGAGGCCTCTTGATTCTCGGTTGCGAGCAACTTCGGCGTCGACAGCGTGCGCACGCGTCCGCGCGCTTCGAGCGCGGCCAGTGCGAGAACGAGCTGGTCGTCGGTCACCGAGAAGAAGAAGCCGGTCGCGCCGGCACTGCCGGCGCTCAACAACCCTTGAGTGCCCAACTCGCCTTCGGACTGGCGAGCCGTGAAAATATCCGACCAATCGATCCCGTACGAGTCTTCGGACGTCAGCAGTATCTCGAGGATCTGTGCTTCTATGAGGATCTGCTGTGGCGGCTCGTCGATCTCGGCAATGATACGTTCGAAGCGCTCGATGAAGTCCGGCGCATCCTCGACCGTCAACAGCCTTCGCTCGGGCAACACCGAAAGCTCGCCGAGGTCGGACAGATAAGGTGTCAGCATCGACTGCAGCGTATTCGGGTCGGCGTAGCGCAACCGGAAAGTGCGGACCTCGGTCAGATTGCTCGTCGCCCAACGCCCAGCGTCCTCGCGCTCGACAATGAAATAATTTGCGCCGCGCCGCTCGACTGCGTAACCGGCCGCGTTGGAGACGGCCTCGATGGCCTCCTCGACCGTCACGTCGAAAATGTTGAACGACACGCTGACATCGATCTCATCCGACATGAGGATATTCACGCGCTCCTGCTGCGAAAGCATATTCATGACCTCCGACAGCGGCGTGTCGGTCATCGCGAGCGAGATCGTCGGCTCTTCCGGCTGGGCCCGCAGAGCGCTGACAGCGCTTAGGGCGATCGCGGCGAGCAACGCGATGAGAATTTGCCGAGGGCCTCTATCTCTGCAGCTCATTGCGTTCCTCATCCTCTCCACGCTGTGTTGCGTATACGTCGAGCGCTATGCGCTCACCGTCCTTGGTCAAGATCACGCGTCCCTCGCGTATCGATGCCACGCGATAACCGTCGAACGTATCGCCAACTGAGAGGATCTCACCGTTGATGTTCGCCATCGCCGCATCCTTGCCGACCATCGTCGTGCGCAAGTCCAAACGGACCGGCGGTGTCATCGGGCCCGGTGCTGCGGCGTCACGCAGATTCACGACGAAGGCCGGGCGATCGAACGGGTTCGTCGCCAGCGCCGAGTCCGGATCCTGAGCGGCGCCTGGCGCGGCTAGAACCAGCAGCGCGGCGGGATAGAGATTGGTGACCCGGCACACCATCACGAGCGCTCCAGCCGATAGGACGCAATCGCCAGGCTCACGAGCAGACTCGGGTCGGTCGCGACATCCTCGATCGGCCGCATGCGATGCTCTTTGATCACGACGAAGCCGAGCTCGTCGTTGAGGTCGCCAATCCACCTGTAAAGATCGCGGTACCTGCCCGCGAGCTCGACGCGAAACAGCGACTCGCTGAAATCCTGGATCGTGCCGCCGGAACCGGGCTCGATGCTCATGAGCTCGACGTTGTTACGCCAGCTGATCGCCTGTAGCCGGCCTATCACGAAGGACTCCAGCTGCTCCTCCGGCAGATTCGCCGTATCGCCGTGCAGCTCTTTTTGCAGCGCCTCGAGCTCCAGCCCAAGGCTTTCGAGCTGTTGGCTCACGGCCAGACCCTGCTCCGCGACACCGTCGAGAATGGCCCGGGCCTCGAGCCCGGTTCGGTAAGCCTTGATCTGCGGCAAGAGGATGTAGGAGAAAATCGCTACCACGATCAGCAACAAAACGCCGCCGGCAAGCAGTGCCTGCTGGCGAACGTCCAGCTTATCGAGCAGCTCCTGGTACATCAGTGACCCACCTGCCTGTTAATGACGACGGCTACATCGAAGTCGACGAGGCTACGCGACGCGTAACGCTGCAGATCCGTGCGTTTGACGTGAACGTTCTCGATCTCGGGATGCGCAAGGAGCCGCTGGACAAACTGCGAGAGCATCGCGTGATCGAGCGCCTGTCCGGCAATCGTCATGTGCGTCTCCACGCGCCACTCTTCGTCCTGGCCTTCTTCGCCCACGACGACGAAGTAACCGCTCTCGATCGCCTGCCCAGTGGTGTCCGTGACGCCAGCGCGCCGGAACTCCCACTCCCGAAACCAGACCTCGCCGCCGACCAGAGAATCGTCGACTATCTCGAACAGCTCCGTAGCCGCCGCACCACTGCGCAGGCCCTTTAGCAGGTAGAGCTGTTCCTCATAGCTGCGCTTGTCCTCGGTCATCGCGGCAAGGCGATCGCGTTCCGCGCTCGTGACCGTTTGCTGTATCTGTAGCCGGTCCACTTCCGCATCGATTGCCGCAACCGCCGTATCGAGCCAAACCCGTGCAACCGCGGTCGAGACAACGAGGCCGAGCGCTATGCCGGCGAGGGCCTTTGCCCAGAAATTGCGGCGCCTGGCCTCGCGGTAGCTCGCGGGAATCAGATCGACCTCACGCATTGGCGTATCCTCTGAGCGCGAGCCCGGTCGGCACGACGAGCTCAGGACGCGGCGAGCTGTCATCGTCCGAGGCCGGTAGCGGACGCGGGATAGTCACGCGCATTTGCGCAAGATTTTGGAGCAGCTCCGCCGCACCAGGCCAGCGCGCGACCTCACCCATGAGATAGACCTGGCCGACGTCGCCGCCGCGCGTCTCGGAAGAGGCGAATAACACGGCGCGGCGAATCTCGGCGACGAGGTTTGTGAACATCGGTCCGACGATCGTCAGAATCATGTTCGAGCCCAGGGTATCGTCGATGCCTTCTGGTGCCGCGGGCATCTCGGCCGTCGGATGGATACCGAGCCGGAATACGATCTCGCGCGCCGTGTCCGCGGGCGTGTCGAGCGCTACCGAAACCTGCTCGAGCAGAGCTTGCTCACCGAAATCGACCTGCTGCTCGAACAGCAGCCGCTCGCCGGAGATCATCGTCAGATGTGTCTTTGCCGCACCCGCGTTGACGACGAGCACGTTCTCGGGCGCCTCTCCGGCGGCGATGAACGAGGACACGAGGCGCCGGATCGACACGAGGCCGACCTCGAGCGCCTCGACGTGGAGCCCAGCCTCGCGGAGCTGCTCGAGGAACGCAATCACGGTGCCCCGCTCGCTGAGCAACACGAGGGCGAGCCGGTCACCTTCGCGCGACTCGGTGCGGATCGGTATGTAGTCGATGACGAACTGCGAGAGATCCTCGCCGACGCGGTCCTGCATGAGCCTCGCGATCGCCAGATCGTCACTCTGGCCCGGTTTCACCTGATAGGTCACGGACAGAACGCGCACGTCTGCGTCCGGAAGCGCCGTGACGACCTTGCGCCCGGAGAATCCGCCCGTCTTGAGAACCTGCTTGAGAAAACTCTTGAGCGCCTGCGGCGAGCGCAGCAGCGAGGCCCTATCCACCGGGTACGGCACGGAAGCGTGCGCCTTGAGCACCGGAGGCTCCCCGAAGGCAAGCTGCACGGCGTTCAGGCACTGCTCGGCGAACTCGAGCCCGATCGGCGAAATTCCGGCGCTACTGGTCTTCTGCGCGACACGGCGCAGCGCGGCTAAAGGCGGCAAAAAACACTCTCCACAAGGATCCGCAACAGTTCAGGCTATCCCCGATTATGTCGACCCCATAAACGCGTTCTTGACCGGAGGCGGGCCTAACTGTGAACCAGTTCGCAAAGTCTCCGGGGCGGCACGGCGACGCCGAGCGCGGCCACTCAATGCATGGAGTCACCCGGGCGCAGCGCCTCATCGTCAGAGCCTACTCTGCGCTCGCGTTTCTGCTCGTAGAGGGCCGCGTCCGCCTCCCGGTACATCGCATCGAGATCGGCCGTCTCATCGGGACCGACGCTCGAAAAGCCCGCGCTCACGGCAACGGGCTCGCCCGTGATCTCGAGCAGCCGCGGATCGGTAGCCAGATGCTTGAGGCAGCGCTCGACGGCTGACTCAAAATCGTCGTCCGTGTCGAGCACGGCAAACTCGTCACCGCCGAGGCGGATCACGTGCGCCGTGCCCGAGAGATTGCCCGTCAGGACTGATACGAGTCGGCACAGGATCGCATCGCCATGATGATGGCCCCAGGTATCGTTAACCTGCTTGAACGCATCGACGTCCATGATGGCGAGGTGCAGGCGCTCTCCGCGAGAGCGCGCCTCGCGTGCGATCGCGACGAAGTTCTGCTCGAGGTAGCGCCGGTTCCAGGCGCCCGTCAACGGATCGCGCGTCGAGATGAGCTGCAGGCGCTTGCGCGCGGACTCCAGATCGAAGCGGGATTTGATGTCGTCGCGCCTGACGGCCGCATTGCGCATGATCGTCAGCGTCGCGATGATGGCCGAGGCCAACATGAGAAACTGCAGCGTCCAGAGCATCTCGGGCTCGAACTTGCCGTAGACGCTGATCGACGAGGCCGTGAAAACGAGATAGATCAGGCTCACGACGACGACGGCCTCGCGCAGCCCCCAGGGTGCGATCGGCATGACCATGAACAGCAGCACGACGCTCGCGAGCAGAGCGGCATTGACGGATCCGCTTCGATGCGCGATCGCCATGATCGCCACGCCCGTGATCACGAGCAGGATCGTGCCGAGCAGATGCAGGGAGCTGATCTCGTTGACGAAGCGCGAGGAGATCACGATGTGTATCGATAGCAGCGCCAGCAAGCCGTAGGTGTAGAAGAAGTTGCCGTCCGCGCCGAGGCGAAAGTGCAGCAGCATCGCCGCGAGCTGCGTCAGCGCCGAGACGCCCGCCATCGCCATGATGCCGCGCCGGGTCTCCTCGAGCATGAGCTCGCGAGCATACTCGCTGACCTTGGAGTCCTCGAACGCCGTCGTCGACCAGACGCCCGCGGCGAATTCGCAGACGCGCCGCCACGTCGACTTTGCGAACGACTCTTTCTTCGGTAGCGATTCCATGACGAGCGTCGCGCGGAAGCGCGCCGTCATCGATATATCCTCATGCGAATCGTGCTGCGTGCTCATATCGGAGTCATCCATCTATCAATCGAATCCAGAGAACCATCATTGCGTTGCGCCGCATGGCCCAACGGCGATTTCGACATTGTCGAAGTAGACGATGTCGGTGTTGCCGAACGTCGGAGAAGAAATAAACCGGACGCGTGTATTGGCCGAGATATATGCGGTAACGTCGTAACTGACCGACTGATACGTCGCATCACTCGTGTTCGTCCCTTCGCCGACGAATCGATCGAGCTCCGTCCACGAGTTACCGCCGTCACTGGAGACATCGACCGTAACGTAGTCGTTCGCATTGTCTGGCCCGTCGCGCCGATAATCGAAGCTCAGCGTCGCGCTCGTGTACGCTGACAGATTCGCCTCGCGCTGAATGCCCGCGCCGTTATTCGTCGTACCGTTGTCCCGAACACGCGCCGAGTATGGCCCGAGGTCATCGATGACCATGATGTCACCGCCCGTCGGTGTGCCACCCTCGTAGAGCTCCTGCCACGGGGAGGCCCAGACCAGCGTGCCGTCACTGCCGCTCCAGACCTGCGCGTTGAACTCGTCGCGGAAACTGCAGATCTGTTCGCCAACACCGAGCCCTCCGCCGCCACCGCCACCGCCACCGCCGCCGCCACCTGCCACCGCGGCCCACTGGATCGCGCGTTGCATGATGTCGATCCCGTCGGCGGTTATTTCG
>Ga0224512_10000977_pt1 | contig 28668 bp, 25 predicted proteins | sample SF_May12_sed_USG_4_FD_169103 | JGI IMG/M metagenome (GOLD analysis project Ga0224512, IMG submission 169103) | Sediment microbial communities from San Francisco Bay, California, United States - SF_May12_sed_USGS_13 | ecosystem: Environmental > Aquatic > Marine > Sediment | place: USA... | reverse complement strand
GGCGGTCCCGTACGCGACTCAGACCTGCGCCGGTTGCTCTACAACGGCACGCCCGAAACCGAACCTAACCGCGTGCTGCTGCATGCGATTCCCGTCGGTTACAGTATCGATGGCTCCAATGGTATCCACGATCCACGCGGTCTGCACGGCCATACCCTGGCCGTTCACGTACACGAGATCACCGCTTCCGCAACCGCCATCCGGAATGTCACGACCTGCGTCGAGCGCTGTCACCTCAATGTCAGCGACGTGGTCGCGAATCCCTATGCGGCGGGGCTTGCCACCCTGGTCCCGGACGAGATGGAACTCGGCGTGACGGTCATCGACATGGGCGGCGGGGCGACGTCATTCGCCGTGTTTCTCGACGGGTCGCCGGTGTTTACCGGCAGCGTTCCGGTCGGTGGAACCCATGTCACGAACGATATTGCGCGCGGTCTGGCCACTCCCCTCACCCATGCGGAACGTCTGAAGACGCTGTATGGCAGTGCTTTGCCGTCGCCCAGCGACGAGCGCGAAACGATTATCGCGCCACAGGTCGGTGAGGCACTGGGCAGCACGGGGAATCAGGTGCCGAAATCTTTCCTGGTCAGCATCGTCGCGCCGCGAATCGAGGAGATTCTGGAACTCGTCCGCGCCGAGTTGGAGGCCGTGGGCGCCAGCCGCATCGCCGGCCGCCGGGTTGTCCTGACCGGCGGCGCTTGCCAGTTGCCGGGCGTGCCGGAACTGGCCGTGCGCCTGCTCGACAAACAGATCCGCATCGCCAGCCCGGCCGGATTCGGCGGGCTGGCGGCCGCGACCAGCGGCCCGGCATTTGCCGCCTGCGCCGGCCTGCTGCGTTTCGCGACGGAAGATACAGTCGACCTTCGGAATCATGCGGGTTACCGGGCTCCTGCGGCGGATGGCCTGCTTGCCTGCCTGGGTCCGCTGAGCCGCATAGGAGGGTGGTTTCGCGAGAATCTCTGATCAGAAGAGTTCCGCAAGGAACGGCAGATTTACATGCGTCGGCCCATGCCGGCGCATCCCGGCATACCGATAGTAGGAGGCTGACATGACGATCAACCTGATGACCCCGAGTCACGAGAAGGATTTCAAACCGCGAATAACCGTAATCGGCGTCGGCGGCGCCGGCGGCAACGCGGTCAATAATATGATCCGTGCCAGCCTGGAGGGCGTCGACTTCCTGGTCTGCAACACCGATGCCCAGGCCATGAGCCATACGCTGAGCGAGCGCAGGCTGCAGCTGGGAGCCGATCTGACAAAGGGTCTGGGCGCGGGCTCCAAGCCCGACGTCGGCCGCGCGGCGGCAGAGGAAACGCTTGGCGAACTCATGGAGCAGCTGGCCGGCAACCATATGGTGTTCGTCACCGCCGGAATGGGTGGCGGGACCGGTACGGGGGCCGCGCCCGTGATTGCCCGTGCCTGCCGCGAGCACGGCATGCTTACCGTTGGCGTGGTCACCAAGCCATTCCTGTTCGAGGGCCGCCAGAGAATGAAACTGGCCGACGAGGGGATTACCGAACTGCAGCAATACGTCGATACCCTCATTGTTATCCCGAACCAGAACCTGTTTCGGGTCGCGAACGAGAAGACGACATTCGCCGATGCCTTCAAGATGGCCGATGACGTGCTCTTTGCCGGGGTGCGCAGTGTCACCGACCTGATGGTCATGCCGGGCTTGATCAATCTCGATTTCGCGGACATCCGCTCGGTGATGGCCGAAATGGGCAAGGCCATGATGGGCACCGGCGAGGCCGAAGGCGACAGGCGCGCCATCGAGGCCGCGGAGGCCGCGATTGCCAACCCGCTGCTTGAGGACCTCTCGATGAAGACGGCGCGCGGGCTGCTGATCAACATCACCGGCAGTCTGGACATGACCCTCATGGAGGTCGATGAGGCGGTAAACCGCATCCTCGAAGAGGTCGATACCGAGGCCGACATGATCTTCGGTTCCACCTTCGACGACAGCCTCGAGGGCCGCATCCGCATCTCGGTCGTGGCGACCGGCATCGAGGTCGGCGAGCAGGGTCATATCCGGCCTGCGCCGATAATGCGGCCGCGGCCGGTCTCCACGCCCGAGCCCGTTGCCGGAACGATGCCGGTCGGCGAGCCGGAGCGGGTACCGGCCGAGGTTGCGGCGGGCGTACCCAACGGGGCGGAATCGGGCGACGTTCTGACATTGCTGGACGAGTCCGCCGGGCCGGCAGCAGCCGTGTCGGCAGGGCCGACTCCGGAGGCTCGTCCCGCGCTGCACAACGACGCCTTCATTCCCCCAGCGCCGGTCCACCCGGAAGAGACGGCCGCGCCGGCCGATCCGTTTGCCGAGGCGGCGTTTGAAAACGGTGCCGGTGATGCTGCCGGGAAGCGGAAGAAACCAACCCTGTTCGAGCGAGTGGCCGAAGCCGCAGGCGTCGTGAGCGGCGAACGCAGGGCGCAAATGAGCCAGCGCGTCGAGCCGGTCGCCGCGCCCGCCGCCACGCCGCCGACCAAACGGTCTTCGCCCGGGGCGGCGGACGGCAGGCAAGCTCGGCTTGGCGGGCTCGAACAGCACGGTGGCGCCGGCCCGACCGATGCCGAGGGCGAGATGCTCGATATCCCCGCCTTTCTGCGCCGACAGGCAAACTGACGGAAACGGCCGGAGCCGATCCGGGTTAAGTGGGCTCGCCTTCCGCGATCCGCCGGCCAGGTGAAACGGCTCTGCCTTAATGATCTTGAGCGGCCTCACGCGATCGATCGCGACGAAATTCGATTGCGCGATCCGCTCTGGTGCCGGAACACGCGGCCGTGCGGCCTCCGCTGCGGCCGCGTAACAATTCGATACAAAGAGTGATTTGTTGTCGCCGCCCGATGCGGCTACAACACCGGACATAATTGAAGTAGTTGTTGGGGCCAAGTCTCCAGAAGTATTAACAATCCATTAACTTTTCGAGTGGCGTTTGTTCGAACGCTGAAAAAGCCTGAAGAGAAAGACAAAGAAATATGAGAGGCTCGTACGAAGCTGAACTTGGCGGCGGATCCACCATGGCGTCGACGGGCTTTCGTCAACATACGCTAAAGAATTCGATCTATTGCAGCGGTACGGGTCTGCACAGCGGCGCCAGGGTGGCGCTGTCGCTGCATCCGGCGAAACCTGACACGGGCATTGTTTTCCGCCGCGCCGACATCGGCGGGCCCGATGCCGAGATTTCCGCGCGCTACGACCAGGTGAGCGACACGCGGCTGTGCACGAAAGTGACGAACGACGCCGGGATTTCGGTTTCGACGGTCGAGCATCTGATGGCGGCGCTTGCCGGGTGCCAACTGGACAATGTGATCGTCGAGATCAATGGACCCGAACTTCCGATCATGGACGGCAGCGCGGAACCTTTCGTGTTTCTGATCGACTGTGCCGGCGTTGTGGCGCAGGACATGCCGCGACGCGCCATTCGCATCTTGAAGCCGGTTGCTGTCACAGACGGTAACTCATCGGCGCGGGTGGAACCCTGGACCGGCAGTACGATCAATATCGAACTGGACTTCGAGACCGCAGTTATCGGACAGCGGTCGATGTTCTTCGATATGCTCTCGGACAGTTTCCGCGGCGAACTCAGCCGCGCGCGCACATTCGGTTTCCTGCATGAAGTCGAGGCCCTGCAGGCGGCCGGGCTTGCGCGGGGCGGGTCGATGGAGAATGCAGTCGTGATCAGCGGAGATACCGTGCTGAACGAAGGCGGCCTCCGCTTTGATGATGAATGCGCGCGGCACAAGGCTCTGGATTGTGTTGGTGACCTCTATATGGCGGGCGCGCCGATTATAGGGCACTTCCACGGCATCCGGCCGGGCCACGCGATCAACAACCGGCTGCTCCGCCGCCTGTTCGCGGACCCATCTGCCTGGGAGTCCGTCGATATGGACGAGGCGGCGGACGCGTTCGGCAATAAGCTGGATTCCCGGGAAGCAGCCGCGTCGGCTTGACGCTGCCGGCGCCAGAAAGTCACATTGGGCGCTTGCCCTTGGGCCAAAGACGGTTAGAGTGTATAACGGCGGCGCGGACGTGTTCCGCGCCGCTGCTTGGTCATGGACCCCCGGGAGAAGCGATGAGACCTCGAACGGACAGTGTTGGGCGCAAGTTTGCGGCGCTGGTGCTTGGGGTGTCGTCTCTGCTGCTTGTAGGGTGCGCCTCGGACGAGGAAACGGCCTATGTCGAGCGGCCGGTCGAAGACATCTACAATGAAGCGCTGGACCATCTCGAGGCCGGCAGATACAAGCTGGCGTCTACGACCTTCGATGAAGTCGAGCGGCAGCATCCGTACTCCAAATGGGCGACCAAGGCGCAGATCATGGCGGCCTATACGCACTATGCCAGCGGCAAGTACGATGACGCCGTTATTACGCTCGACCGGTTTATCGAACTCCACCCCGGTAACGACGACGTAGCCTACGCGTATTATCTGAAGGGGTTGTCGTACTACGAACAGATTTCCGACGTCGCCCGCGACCAGCGCATGACCGAGAAAGCGCTGGAGACGTTCACAGACCTCGTACGGCGTTTCCCGGACACCGACTATGCGCGCGATGCGCTGCTGAAGATCGACCTCACCCAGGACCATCTGGCCGGCAAGGACATGAATGTTGGCCGGTATTACTTGCGTGCGGGGCATGAGCTTGCGGCGATCGGCCGGTTCCGTCTCGTCGTCGAAACATACGGCACCACGACCCACGTCCCCGAAGCCCTGCACCGTCTGACCGAGGCATACCTCGCGCTTGGCGTAATCGAGGAGGCGCGCTACACCGCAGCAGTGCTGCGCCACAATTATCCCGATAGCGAATGGTACAAGGACAGTTGGGCCCTGCTGGGCAAACAGGACGTCCTGACGGCCGGGGAGCTTGGCCGGCCGCAGACGGCCGGTGTGTCGGACGAGACAAACAGCGGGACCAATTGACCGTGCGATGCTGACGGCGCTGTCCATTCGCGACGTCGTCCTGATCGACCGGCTGGACCTTACATTCAAAGACGGCCTCTGCGTGCTGACCGGCGAAACCGGCGCCGGCAAGTCGATCCTGCTGGACGCGCTGGGTCTGGCGCTCGGCGCACGCGCCGACAGCGGGCTGGTCAGCCATGGTTCTGAACGCGCCGCGGTGACCGCGGTGTTCGAAATTGCCGCCGATCATCCGGCGCACGCCCTGCTCGTCGGACAGGGCCTCGACGATCCCGGCGATGAACTGGTGTTGCGGCGCACACTGCAAGCCGACGGGCGCAGCCGAGCCTTCGTCAACGACCAGCCGGCCAGTATCGGCCTGCTGCGCCAGGTCGGCGAGACGCTTATCGAAATTCAGGGGCAGTTCGAGCCGCGCGGGTTGATCGACCCCGCGACACACAGGACCCTGCTCGACGCCTATGGCGGCCTCGGCGCCGAAGCACGCGCCGTACGTGACGCGCACGCCGCCTGGCGCGATGCCACGAGGGCACGCGAAGAGGCGGAGAGCGCGGCCAGCGCCGCCGCGCGCGATCGCGAGTTCCTGGAGCATTCGCTCGCCGAGCTCACCCAGCTCGATCCGCAGACCGGCGAGGAGCAGGAACTCGCCGAGAGACGCACGCGTCTGATGCATGCCGAGCAGCTTGTCGAGGCAATGAACGCGGCCTCGGCGGAACTGGTCGGTGCGCGCAGTGTGGAAGACATACTGCAGGCTGCGCAGAAGCAGCTGGCCCGTGTCGCCGAAAAGGCGGGCGGCGCGCTGGACGGCACGCTCCAGGCGCTTGAGCGGGCCGCTCTCGAGACCGCCGAGGCGGTAAGGGAACTGGAGGCCGCCGGCAGCGCGATCGATCCCGACCAGCAAGGGCTGGAGGCGATCGAGGAACGGCTGTTCAGCCTGCGTGCGGTCGCCCGCAAGCATCAGGTCGGGGTCGACGATCTCGCTGCGTTACGGGACCGCATGACCGGTCAGCTGGCGCTGGTGCATGACCGCAGCGAGGCCGTCGGGCGGCTGCAGCAGGCGGAAGCCGATACGCGGTCCCGATACCGGGAGTTGGCCCAGGCGCTCGGCACCGCGCGGCGGGCGGCGGCGGCGCGACTGGACGAGGCGGTCAATGCAGAGTTGCCGCCGCTGCGCCTGGATAAGGCGCGGTTCGTCACATCGATCGATGAACGCGCGGAAGAGGCGTGGGGCGCGGATGGGACAGACCGAATTTCCTTCCTCGTCTCGACCAACCCGGGCGCGCCGGAGGCACCGCTCAGCAAAGTTGCCTCGGGTGGCGAGCTCTCGCGCATCATGCTGGCGCTGAAGGTGGCCGCGGCCGAGCCCAGCGATGTTCCGACGCTCGTCTTCGACGAGGTGGATGCCAATGTCGGCGGCGCCACGGCCGATGCTGTCGGCGAACGGCTGGCCCGCCTGGCGCGAGGCTTGCAGGTTCTGGTGATAACCCATTCGCCGCAGGTCGCGGCGCGTGGCACCGACCATCTGCGGGTTGAGAAGGAAGACGCGGGGGCCGATGCCATCGTGACCAGGGTCAACCGGCTCGACGAAACTGCACGCCGCGAAGAGGTTGCCCGCATGCTGTCCGGTGCGGCGATAACCGAAGAGGCCCGTGCTGCGGCGACCCGGCTCCTAAAGGGGGCTGAGGTATGACGGTGGACGATGCGTCGATGATCCCGGTGAATCGTCTGACCGCGGACCAGGCGGAAGCCGAACTCCGCCGGCTCGCTGCCGGGATTCGCCACCACGACGAGTTGTATTACCAGAACGACGCGCCGGAGATCAGCGACGCCGACTACGACGCGCTGAAGCGGCGCAACGCCGCGATTGAGAAGCGCTTCCCCGACCTTATCCTGCCCGATAGCCCGTCGAAACGGGTCGGCGTGGAACCGGTCGCCGGCTTCGCCAAGGTGCGGCATGCCGCGCCGATGCTGTCGCTCGACAATGCCTTCGACGAGCAGGACGTATGCGACTTCTTCGACAGCGTGCGCAGATTCATCAAGGAACTGAAGGACGACCCGACGATTCCGATAGCGGCGGTGGCGGAGCCGAAGATCGACGGACTGTCGGCGTCGCTGCGCTACGAGAACGGTAAATTCGTCCAGGGCGCGACCCGCGGCGACGGCACGGTAGGTGAAGACATCACCGTGAATTTGCAGACCGTGAAGGATGTTCCGCGCGGGCTGGCCGGCACCGGCTGGCCCAAGGTGTTGGAGGTTCGCGGCGAGGTCTATATGAGCCGCCTGGATTTCTTCGCGCTCAACAGGCGGCAGGAAGCAGGCGGCCAGAAACCCTTCGCCAATCCCCGCAACGCGGCGGCCGGATCGTTGCGGCAGCTTGATCCGTCGATTACGGCGGCCCGGCCGCTCCGGTTCTTCGCCTATGGCTGGGGCCAGACCTCCGCCCCCGTCGACGGCAGCCAATGGGCCGTGCTCCAGCGATTCAGGGATTGGGGCTTCAGCACTAACCCGCTGGCCCGACTCTGCGCCAGCGTCGAGGACGTGCTGGCGCTCTATGGCGAGGTGGCGGCGCAGCGGGCGACGCTGGACTACGACATCGACGGCGTCGTGTACAAGGTGAACCGCTTGGACTGGCAGGAGCGGATGGGGTCGTCGAGCCGCGCGCCGCGCTGGGCCGTGGCCCACAAATTTCCCGCCGAACAGGCCCAAACCGTCCTCGAGGCCATCTTCATCCAGGTAGGCCGCACCGGCGCGCTGACCCCGGTCGCGCAGCTCAAACCCGTGACGGTCGGCGGCGTCGTGGTCTCCCGCGCGACCCTGCATAACGAGGATGAAATCAGGCGCAAGGACATCCGCGAGGGCGATACCGTCGTTGTCCAGCGTGCCGGCGATGTAATCCCGCAGGTGGTCAGGGTGGTGCCGGAAAGACGGCCGGCCGACTCACTGCCATACGTATTTCCCGAGACATGCCCCTGCGAACTGAAAACGCCGGTTTTCCGCGAGCCGGGCGAAGCCGTCACCCGCTGCACCGGCGAGCTTGCCTGTCCGTCGCAGCAGGTGCGGCGCCTGATCCATTTCGTCAGCCGCGAGGCCTTCGACATCGAAGGGTTCGGCAGGAAGCATATCGAGGCGTTCTGGGACGACGGGCTGATCCGCGTGCCGGGCGATATCTTCCGCCTCCACGACAGCCAGGACGCGATCGCGGCACGGGAAGGCTGGGGCGGACAATCGGCGCGGAACCTGATCGACGCGATCGAGCAGCGCCGCACGATTTCGCTCGACCGATTCATCTACGCGCTCGGCATTCGCCAGGTCGGCAGTTCGACCGCAAGGCTGCTGGCCAAGACCTATCTTTCGCTCGAAGCGTGGCGCACTGCGATGGACGCTGCGGCCGACCCCGAGAGCGAAGCCTATGCGGACCTGATCGCGATCGACGGCATCGGCCCGCTGATGGCCGCCGACATCGTGGGATTTTTTGGCGAAGAACATAACCGCAAGATCATGGACGATCTGGCGGCGGAACTCACGGTTGCCGATTTCGCGGTGCCCTCGACGGCGGGATCGCCGGTCGCCGGCAAGACGGTGGTCTTTACCGGTACGCTGGAGGCGATGACGCGGAACGAGGCGAAGGCCCGGGCCGAGGCGCTGGGCGCCAAGGTCTCCGGGTCGGTATCAAGCAAGACCGATTACGTGGTGGCGGGCCCGGGTGCCGGCTCGAAGGCGAAAAAGGCGCAGGAACTCGGTGTCACGACGTTGACCGAACAGGAGTGGCTCGACCTGATCGGTCGGGGTTGACCGCGAACTAAGAGCCGCCGAGCGATTCCCAGTATTTTCGAGTGCTCTCGATCTGCAGCCTCTCGTGTCGTTCCTCGAGGCATTTTCGCAAGGGATAACCAACCGACTGGTCGACCGATCGGCTGCAGGCATCGAACATGCGGCGTGCGCGCAGCGGCGCTACGGCGCCGGCCATGCGGTCCCACAAGCCGTCGCGCGCCGCCACCGCGATGTCCCCGTGCATGGGAAGCGCGTTGATCAGACGGGCGGCGGTTCGCACCGTTCGCGCCGGCTCCGACGCGCCCTCCAGTACAGCCTCCGCCGCCAAGCGCGCGGGACCGGCCGCAAGCGCGATCTCTTCTGCGCTCAACGGGTCCGGGTCTCCCGGCCGCGCCTCGGGCAACATCGTCGTGCGCGGTGCGATTTCGAGGGCAACCGAGACCGGCGCCCGATCGCCCAGCGCGGCGAGCGCGACATCCGCCCGGATCGCCGTGTAGCCGTAGCGGCTGTGGAACCGCACCGAGTCCGCGGCATCGAACCGCTGCACCCGCCCGTCGGCCATCGTGACCGCCAGCGTTACCGCGCCCGCGCGGGCCGGCTGGTACGATGTCTCGAAGTCCGGCGGCAGGCGCCTTTCCTGCAGGCAAAATGCGGAAAGCAACGCTGTGCAGGTCCCGTTCCCGCATTGCATCGGCACTGCTTCGCCGGTGGCAACAAGGCCCAGGATCTGGGGGGCCGCCAGCGCCGCTCCCGGTACGGTAGCGAGAAGCAGGGTCAGGAATCCGAAAAGCGCACGGATCATGGCGGTCGTCCTCATCCGATTCTCAAGGCCAAGATTCTCGCACCGGCGCGCACGCGCGTCAAATCACACCCGCGTGTCAGCTCCAGACCGCGGTCAGCAGCGCGAAGGTGCCAAGGCCCACTGCGACGCCGAGCGGCAGGTTGCGTTTCGATGCGAAGAAGACCGCCACCGACAACCCGATTGCGATCAGCCGAAACAGGAGCGACGATTCGGCCAGGATTCCCTCGGGCAGCACGACCATACGCGCGATCAGCCCGGCCAGCATGGCATAGGCAATGCAGGCGAACAGCCGGAAAGCTTCGCTGTCGGGACTCACCTTGCCGGCGATGGCGACGCCCAGCGCCCGCCAGACGTAGGTTGCCGCACCGCTCAGCAGAACAATGGCCCAAAGTGTTGTGTCAGTCATGGCGCCGCCGTATCCGCCGGTCGATCAGATAAGCCCCGGTCCCCGCAACCGCGCCGGTCAGGATCAGGCCCCAATTGGCGGACACCAGATGGAACAGCGGCCCCGCCGCGATTCCCCCCAGCACCGCCAGGATCTGCCCGCGATCGCGCGTGCTGACGAATACCAGCGTAAAGAACAGCGGATTCAGGAACACCAGGCTCAGCGTGATGTCGCGCGGCAGCGCCCCGGCCATCAGGAAGCCGGCAGCCGTGCCGATCAGTGCCGCGGCGATGCAGACCCCGGCGAAGCCCGCGAAATAAGGCGTACGGTAGGCCGGATTCATTCGCGGCCCGTCGCGCATCATCGCGGCCCAGGGATTGAGCGTTATGAACTGTGCGACCGCATAGTGCCAGCGGCGTCGCGTCGGCGTCTCGTTGAACAATGGCATCACCGATAACACCATTGGCAGGAACCTGGCATTGGCTGCGGAGGCGGCTACCATGACGGCGATCACCGGCGCCCCCAGGGCGTAGAGTTCGACCATGGCGATCTGTCCCGGCAGGCCCCAGACCAGCCCGGTCGAGGCGACCGAGGTCCACAGCGTCAGACCGGCCTCGCGCGCCATCGAGCCATAGCCGATCATGCTTGCGAGCAGGACCAGCGCCGGCATTCCGGTCGCGTCTATGGCGCCGTGGGTGATCGGCCCGCGCGGGGATTCGGGGAACGGGTACATTCAGACTCGTTCGGATCTGTCGTTGGCCGCGCGATCATGCGTTGGGTTGCATCCCCACGCAAGCTTGAAGCGGGCCGGTGGGAACAAAACGAATAGCGCGCTAGTCGCCGATCAGCGGGAAATTCTCGGTGTCGCCCTCACGGATTTCGGTTGAATAGCCCAGCAGTGCGCCAGCCGGGACCTGTGAGCTCGATTTGGTCTGGATGTAGAGCAGCGACCCATCCAGGTAATACAGCCGGTAGCATTCGGCGACCCGGCTGAGTCCGTATGCGAAGCAGATATTGTCGCTTTCCCCCCACCAGGAGCCGAACAGGAGCGGCCGGTCCGTCCTGGCTGCGGCCGGATCGACGGGGACTCTGGTGCGCACGACGGCGCCGCCGCTGTCGTAGTATTCGATCCATTTCTGCCCTGTCAGGACGTGGGTCGCGTAAACAGTGGTGTTGCTCAGTAGGGCCGCGGTTTTTCGCTCATCCATCGGGCGCCGACCGGAGTCGGTCAGGCTTTGCTCGAACGCCGGGCTGGTCCACGCGACCTCCCGCTCAGGCTCGCAGCTGGATGCGGCCCAAAACAGCAGGGCAAGCGGTACGGCGCGGGTCCAGCGTTTCACAGTTTCTCCCGATCGGCTGTTCTTAATGTCGCGGAAGACTATAATCGGAATCGAAGGTGCCCATAAAGATGGTCCGGAACGCGATGGCGCGGTTTGCGCGGTTGGCGTCGCGGATTCGAGAGTGTCCCCGCCGGTTAGGACACATAGATGGGGCCGTCCGTACCATCTGAAACACGGGCTTGCGGGCGACGAGCGGGATGGAGGCTGTCGAAATGAATTCGGCCACAAATAGCAAAGGTGGCCGCCGGGCAGGCCGCGGCGGCGGGCGGGAGGCGCGGCGCGCGGCGCGCAGCGGAGACGGCGGGGCGGCGCGCGATCCTTATGTGACGCGCAAGTTCAAGCCTTTCGAAATCTTCGACGAGGATGCGCTGGCGACGATCGAAGCGAATGCCGACATCGTGCTGCAAGAGATCGGCATTGAGTTCCGCGACGACGAGGAGGCGCTGCAGACCTGGCGTGGCGCCGGCGCCGACGTGGACGGTGTGCGGGTGCGCTTTCCGCAAGGCATGCTGCGCAAGATTGTGCAGGACACCGCGCCGCCGGAATTTACGCAGTATGCCCGCAATCCGGCGCACAATGTGAAGATCGGCGGCGATGCCACGGTCTTCGTGCCGGCCTACGGCCCGCCGTTCATCCGCAACCTGGACGAGGGGCGCCGTTATGCGACGATCGAGGATTTTCGCGCCTTCGTGAAGCTGGCCTATATGTCATCGGCGCTGCACCATTCGGGCGGCACGTTGTGCGAGCCGGTCGACTTGCCGGTCAACAAGCGCCATCTTGACATGGTGGCAAGCCATATCCGGTACTCCGACAAGGCCTTTATGGGCTCCGTTACGGCGCCGGAACGCGCCCAGGACACCGTCGACATGGCAAAGATCGTCTTCGGCGATGATTTCGTCGAAAACAATTGCTGCGTTATCAGCCTGATCAACGCCAATTCGCCGATGACTTACGATGCCACCATGCTTGGCGCGCTGAAGGTCTATGCACAGCACAACCAGGCGACTGTGATCTCACCATTCATCCTTGCTGGCGCGATGAGCCCGGTCACAATTGCCGGTACGCTGACACAGATCCTGGCCGAGGCGCTGGCCGGGATGGCCTTCACCCAGCTCATACGTCCGGGCGCGCCGGTTGTGTTCGGCACCTTTGCGAGTTCCATTTCCATGCAGTCCGGCGCACCGACCTTCGGCACGCCGGAGCCGGCCCTGGTAACCTATGGCGCGGCGCAGCTGGCGCGGCGGCTGGGGGTGCCGTTCCGTTCCGGCGGCGCGCTCTGCGCCTCGAAGATACCCGATGCCCAGGCGGCCTACGAATCGGCAAATACGCTGCAGTCGACGATGCTGGCCGGCGTCAATTTCGCCTTGCACTGCGCCGGCTGGCTGGAAGGCGGCCTTGCCATGGGATACGAGAAGTTCGTCATGGACGCCGACCAATGCGCGATGCAGCAGAAATTCGCGGCCGGTGTCGACATGTCGGAAAACGGCCAGGCGATGGATGCGATCCGCGAGGTCGGCCCCGGCAACCATTATCTCGGCTGTGCCCATACCCAGGCCAATTTCGAAACCGCCTTCTGGCGTTCGAAGATCGCCGACAACAATTCGTTCGAGCAGTGGAAGGCCGAGGGCGAGCAGGATGCGGCGCAGCGCGCCAACGCGCTGTACAAGAAGATGCTCGCCAGTTATGAAGCGCCGGCGCTGGACCCCGGTATCGCCGAGGCGCTGGACGAATTCGTCGCACGGAAAAAGGCCGCCACGCCTGATTCGAACGTGTGACGGCCTTTTATCGAGCAATTGACGGCCCGGCGGCAGCCCGCCGGGCCGAAGCTTCGCAATGGCTATTCGGTCACCGGGTCTGGGCCGAAACGGTTTGGGCCGACGGTGCCGCGCAGGAACCACGTCTCGATCCATACCCAAAAGTTGACGAGCGGGACAAACCAGATCAGCTGGAACCAGCCCGAACGGTTGCGGTCGTGAATGCGTTTTGCACCGGCCGCAAAGAAGATCCAGATGCCCAGGAATAACCAGATCGTGGAAATGATACCCATGGTCTGGTCGGTATAACCGTTGTAGGCATTACCCTCGGCGATGACGAATGTCGTGCCGAGAATCATGTCAAGAATACTCAACCCGATCGTAATGCCCATAACTGGCAGAAAATATTTCATCCACCAGGTGGACCGGCTGATGCGGCCTTCGAACGAAAACCAGATCTTGCCGATCGTCATTTCCGGCGCAGCGTGCACCGGGGTTGTAACTTCAGCCATAATAGTCTCCTGATCCTTAGCCCTCGAATAAGGCGCCAAGAATGCGCGTCTTGTATGAATACTTCTTTAAGCCAATGGTTAACGGTGTAGCGATCGTTGATGCCAGTAACGACCCGCTCCACTTCATGAAGCCGGAGCCGGCTCACCGGTTGGGGATCGCCGAAGGCGATTCCATGCAACCCGGATCGGGTCTAGGCAATTCGCGCGCGGTCGAATAGACTCAGCGTTCTGAAGGAACGAGGGGATCTCGACGGATGCGGTTCGCGGTGGTTGCGTGCGTTGCGGCATTCATGACCCTGTTTGCGCCCGCCGCCGCGCAGACAGGTCCACAGAAGGTTCCGGCCGAGCCGCCGCTGGCCGCAATTGTCGCACATTTCTTCCCGGGCTATGCGCCGGTGACGCTGGGGGACCTCGCTGTGGAGGTCGGGGCGCTGACCGTCAAGGACCCGGCGTACGATCATTCCGACCGCTCCCCGACCGCGATCCGCGCCGACTTCGACGGCAACGGGCACGCGGATTACGCCGTACTGATCAAGAAACAGTCGGCGTCGGGCAGCGACGAAATCTTCACGATCCTGATGGGCTATGGTGGCGGGCAGTACGCCAAGGCCATGGAGTCGTTTTTCGGGCGGTTGTCGGAGGAAATCTATCTCGGTTACATGCCGGCCGGGGCGCAGATCCGGCGGGCGGTTTCCGCCTCGCCATGGCCTGAATCGGGGCCGTTGATGCTGAAGGCACCGGCCGTGACGCTGAGCGTCCTGAACGAAACAAGTGACGTTCTCTATTGGGACGCGAAGCGAAATCTGTTCAGCCGGACGACGATCGTCGACTGACCGCGATTCCGGGGGCCGGCCAGGCAGGCGGGGCGGACGCGGCACGGTATCACGAATAATCCATAATTTTGTCCTTGAAAAACATAACCGCGTCGTCCATATCGCGCGTTCTGATTTTTGCGATTTCTGGGCCATCTACTGGTTGGGAGTACGGGCCATGCCGAAGACCACCGCACTCGTCCAGCTGGGGACGGACTTGGACCGCGATTCAAGCACCGCCCATGGGGAAGACGTAACCCGCAGCGTCGTGCCGCTGCATTCGGACCGTGGTTCCTTCGAGAATCACAAGGACTTCTTCATTGAGCGGAATGGCGTCCGGTTCGCCGGCACGCATCTGATCATCGACCTGTGGGGCTGCGAGCGGCTCGACGACATCGACCACATCGATTCCGCGATGCGCGAGAGTGTCGAGGCGGCCGGCGCGACCCTGCTGCATATCCATCTGCACCATTTCACCCCGAATAATGGCGTGTCGGGCGTGGCGGTGCTGGCGGAATCGCATATCAGCGTTCACACCTGGCCGGAATGCGGCTATGCGGCGTTCGACGTGTTCATGTGCGGCGACGCCCGCCCGGATGATGCGGTCGCGGTCTTGAAACGGTTCTTCCGGCCGAGCCGCGTCGATGTGACGGAACACCTTCGGGGCCGCGACTGATGGATGCATGGTCGGAGGAAGCCCTTCACGACGATCTTCGCATCAAGATCAGGATCGACCGGCTGCTGTTCGACAGCAAGACCGGGCACCAGAGGCTCATGCTGTTCGAGAGCGGAACCTTCGGCCGCGTGCTGACCCTCGACAGCGTCGTGCAGACGACGGAATCGGACGAGTTCATCTATCACGAGATGATGGCCCACCCGCCGATCCTGGCGCATGGCAATGCACGGCGTGTGTTGATCATCGGCGGCGGCGACGGCGGTATGGCTGAAGAGGTGCTGAAGCACGAGTCGGTCGAACGAGTGACGATGGTCGAAATTGACCCTGGCGTCGTCGAATTCAGCAAGCATTACCTGCCCGAGATCTGCAAGGGCGCGTTCGACGACGCGCGGCTGAACCTCGTCATCGCCGACGGGGCGAGGTTCGTTGCCGAGACGGACGAGCGGTTCGACGTCGCGATCATCGACTCCACCGATCCGATCGGCCCGGCCGAGGTGCTGTTCACCGAGGCGTTCTATGGCAACGTGAAGCGCTGTCTGAGCGACGGCGGGATCATCGCGACCCAGAATGGCGTGCCGTTCCTGCAGAGCGAAGAGCTGGCCAGCACGCTCGCCGCCTTCCGCAGGCTGTTCCGCGATGCGACCTGCTACCTTGCGACCGTGCCCACCTATGTCGGCGGGCCGATGGCCTTCGGCTGGGGAAGTGACGACGAGACCCTGCGGGACGTCTCCGAAGACGAACTCAGCCGCCGCTTCGTGGCGTCCCGCATCGAAACCCGCTATTACACCCCCGCGGTCCACAGGGCGGCCTTCGCGTTGCCGCCCTATATCCAGGACATGATCCGGTAGAAGGCTGGCTAGAGCAAAAGTGATCCACCACAGAGACACAGAGACACAGAGATGGCTCGGTGAACCGTGGTTTCTCTTCCCGTCCCGAAGGCGGAGCGACCTCATACTTCGAGACGCGGCTCCGCCGCTCCTCAGCATGAGGCTCCGGCAGCGTTTGTGCCCTCACCCTGAGGAGGGCCGGAGGCCCGTCTCGAAGGGTGAGGTCGCTCGATGTCCTCGATTCCCTGGAATTTGCGTGGGGATGTCATGATCGGCGTCTTCGACTCCGGCCATGGCGGGCTGACCGTTCTGCGGACGCTCGCGGACCGGCTGCCCGGGCGTGGCTTCGTCTATCTCGGCGACCATGCGAACGCGCCCTACGGCGAACGCGATGCCGAAGATGTCTACAACCTCGCCATCGAGAACATCGAGCGGCTGTTCCGCATCGACTGCCGGCTGGTCATCCTGGCCTGCAACACCGCGGCCGCGGTGGCGTTGAGGCGGTTGCAGAGGACATGGCTGGACGACGCCTGGGCGGGCCGCCGCGTGCTGGGCGTGCTGGTGCCGGTGGTCGAGGCGATCGTGCGCCAGCCCTGGCATGTGGAAGAACCCCGTACCGGCCCGGACGCGCCGTCGGAAACGGTGGCGATCTTCGCCACCCGCCGCACGGTGGAATGCCGCGCCTATGTCGGCGAAATCCTGAAACGCGCACCGGATGTGCTGATCGTCCAGCAGGCTTGTCCCGGCATGGTCGACGCCATCGAGGCCGGCGCCCCGCAAGACGAGATCCACGGCCTCGTCGAAGGCTTCGTGGCCGAACTGCTGGAGCGGATGCAGGGCGTGCTGCCCGACGTCGCGGTGCTGGGCTGCACCCATTACGGTCTGGCCGCCAGGGCCTTCCGCAAGGCGCTGCCGCCCGGCACGGCAATACTGCACCAGCCCGACCTGGTCGCCGAGAGTCTGGCGGACTACCTTGTCCGCCACCCGGAATTTGCGGCCGAACCGCAAGAGGCCGGCGTTGCGCAATTTCTGACCACCGGCGATCCCGTGACCGTGTCGCGGCTCGCCAGCCGGTTCTATGGTGCGGACGTCACCTTCCGCGGGTTCAGCTGAATTCCCTGGCTGCGTCGACCAGCCAGTCCCACAGGTAGCGCGAGAAGCTGCACAGCACATAGATATCGTAAGTCGGTGTGTCGTCCCGCTGATGGATCAGCACATCGGCCTTGGCAATGATCGATTGCGCGCATTGGCCCGGGCCGATCGCGCGCGGGTGCAGGTCGAGCGGGCAGCCCTTCATCAGCACGTCGCGGGCGTGTGCGCCGTGAATGCGGATCGTGGTGCGGGCGTCGGTGGTGTCGACGATGGAAACGTGCTGGTTTTTGAGCGCTTCGCTGAGCGCCGCCTCCATCGCTTCCTGTTGGCCTTCCGGGGTAACGACGAGCCACTCGTCCGGGCCGAACCAGAGGATCTCGTTACGGCCGGCGGCGGCCACGGTGTTGGTGTCGGTCGGCAGGGCCACGCCGACCGCGTCCCTGACGGCGTCGAGAAAGGCCTGATCCGCCGGGTCGCCACGCAGGTTGATCTTGCCCATATGCGGATGCTCGACCATGACGGCGGTGTCGACCCCGGTTCCGGGACGCCCGTCCAGCGGGCTCGCCGCCGCCACGCCTGGCGTTGCGGCTGTCGGTATCGCCGCGGGCGCAGCGGGTGCCGTTTCGGCCGCCGTTTCGGATTTCGCTGCGGGTCTGGCCTTCGCCTTCTTCGGCTTCGGGGCGGCCCGGCCGGTCTTCTTCTTGTCAGCCACGGGCGCGCACTCCATCCTTGTCGTAGAACACCGGGTCGGTGACGGTCACCGTGACCGGCGCGCCGCCGTCGAGCCGTGGCGCGTGGAGCGTCTCACCTATCCGCGACCGTCCGCGCGTCAGCATGGCGAGGGCGATCGAGCGCCCGACATTCGGGCTGTAATAGGACGAGGTCACATGGCCGACCATCGCCATCGGCGGTGCGGCTTCGACCGCCTCCACCAGCTGCGCGCCCTCGACCAGGACCTGGTGCGGATCTTCGGTGAACAGGCCGACCAACTGCTTGCGGTCGTCGCGCGCGGTATCCTCGCGCGCAAACGAGCGCCGGCCAATGAAATCGCCCTTGGTCTTCGAGACGATCCAGTCCATGCCGAGATCCATCGGCGTCACGGTGCCGTCGGTGTCCTGGCCGACGATAACGAAGCCCTTCTCGGCGCGCAGCACATGCATCGCCTCGGTGCCGTAGGGCGTGATCCCGTATTTCTGGCCGGCCTCCCAGACCGCTTCCCAAAGCGCCAGGCCATGGCGCCGCGGCACGTTGATTTCGAACGCGAGTTCGCCGGTAAAACTGATCCGGAAGACGCGGGCCGGGATGCCGGCCACGTCCATCTCGCGCATCGTCATGAACTCGAAGTCCCGCGGGCCGAGCTTGTCGTATTCGGTCAGCGATCCGACGACATGCCGGGCATACGGCCCGCACACCGCGACCGTCGCCCACTGTTCGGTAACCGAGGTGCAGTGGACCTTCATCCCGGGCCATTCGGTCTGCAGCCATTCCTCAAGCCAGCTCAGCACGTTCGCCGCACCGCCCGTGGTCGTCGTCATCAGGAAGCGGTTTTCGCCGAGCCGCGTGGTCACGCCGTCGTCGAACACCATGCCGTCCTCATGCAGCATCAGGCCGTAGCGGCAACCGCCCACCGGTAGCTTGAGCCACGCGTTGGTGTACATCATGTTGAGGAAATTGGCGGCATCCGGCCCCTGGATGTCGATCTTTCCGAGTGTCGAGGCATCGAGCATTCCGACCGAATTACGCGCCGCCAGGACTTCGCGGTTCACCGCGTCCTGCATGGATTCGCCGTGCCTTGGATAGTACCAGGGGCGTTTCCACTGGCCGACATCCTCGAACAGGGCGCCGTGCTCGGCGTGCCAGTCGTGCATGGCCGTACCACGGGCCGGATCCATGAATTCGCCGACATTGCGCCCGGCGATGGCGCCGAGTCCGACCGGCGTATAAGGCGGCCGGAACGTCGTCGTGCCGACCTCAGGGATCGATACGCCCTGCAATTGTGCCATGACGGCCAGCGCGTTGACGTTCGATGTCTTGCCCTGGTCGGTGCCCATGCCGGTCGTCGTATAGCGCTTCAGGTGCTCGATCGAAACATAGCCTTCGCGATGTGCGAGATGCACGTCGGCGGCCGTCACATCGTTCTGGAAATCGAGGAAATGCTTGCCCCCGCGGCCCAGGGGCTTGCCCGATGGCACGACCCAGACGGATCTGATTTCGCCTGTCTCCGGTTCGTCGACCTTGGGCGCCGCCGAGCCCGCCTTGGCCTTGAATCCGGCGTCGCGTGCCGCGGCCCGGCCTGCCTCGGCGCCTTCGTTCAGGCAGGCCGACAGCGTCATTTTGCCGTTACAGGCCCCGGCGGATCGCTCGGCTGCGAAGGACCGGCCGGGAACGAACGCCGCCAGACCGTCGTCGAAGCGCAGCTTGCCGCGCGACTGGCTGAACAGATGGACCGTCGGGTTCCAGCCGCCCGACATCGCGACGAGGTCGCAGCCCATCGAGCGCGACCCGCCGGTGACCTTGTCGCCGGCCTCACTGAGCCGGCGGATTGTCACGCCGGTCACCCGCTTACCGCCCTTCACTCCGGTAATCGCGCAGCCGTCCATGATTTCGATCCCGGCGGATTCGGCGACGTCGACGAGATCGCCGGCCGGCTCCCTGCGCAGGTCGACGACCGTCACCGAGGCTCCCGCGCGCGCTAGGTCGATGGCGGTATTGTAGGCGCTGTCGTTGTTGGTGAAGACCATTGCCTTGCGCCCCGGCAGCACCGCGTAGCGATTGACGTAACTGCGCACCGCGCCGGCCAGCATGACGCCCGGCCGGTCGTTGTCGAGAAAGCACAGCGGCCGCTCGATGGCGCCGGTCGCCAGCACCACCTGCTTCGCGCGTACTTGCCAGAATCGCTGGCGCGGCGTTTTGCCGTCGGGCCCGGTGCCCACATGATCCGTGACTCGCTCCAGCAGGGTCAGATAATTGTGGTCGTAATAGCCGGAAACCGTCGTGCGCGGCAGGACGGTCACGTCCGCCGTCGCGCGCAACTCTTCCAGGACCGCAGCGACCCAGTCGGCGCCGGGCTTGCCGGCGATTTCGGCGGTATCGGACAGCAGCGAACCACCCATCTCGGCCTGTTCGTCGGCGATAATCACCCGTGCCCCGCTGCGCGCCGCCGCCAGCGCCGCCATCAGCCCGGCCGGGCCGCCGCCGGCGACCAGCACGTCGCACCAGACATTGCGATGCTCGTAACGGTCCGGGTCGGGTTCCGTCGGGCCTTTGCCAAGCCCGGCCGCATTGCGGATGATCTTCTCGTAAGTCATCCACCAGCTGGCCGGCCACATGAATGTCTTGTAATAGAAACCCGCCGGGAGGAAGCGCGAAAACAGGCTGTTGACCGCCCAGACATCGAATCGGACGGACGGCCAGCGGTTCTGGGTTTCGGCGACCAGCCCGTTGAACAGTTCCACCTGCGGCGCCCGCATGTTGGGCTCGGTCCGCGCGCCCTCGCGCAGCTGGACCAGCGCGTTGGATTCCTCCGCACCGGACGAGAGGATACCGCGTGGCCGGTGGTACTTGAAGCTGCGGCCAACCAGACGGACACCGTTCGCCAGCAGGGCGGACGCCAGGGTGTCGCCCGCGTAGCCGTGCAGGGTTGCGCCGTCGAAGCGAAAGGCGATCGGCCGCGTACGATCGATGCGGCCACCCCCGGCCAGGCGGAATTTCTGGCTCATGGCGTTACCTTCGGGCGTCTTTCGCCCATCCGGTAGACCGCCAGGATACGGTCGCTGACCGTATCCCGCGCCACGTTGAACCAGCGGCGGCAGCCATGACTGTGGACCCAACGTTCATAAAGAACGCCCTTGGTGTTGGACCGGTTGAAGACGTACTCCGCCCATTCGGCATCGGAAACTGCATCCGGATCCTTCGGCCGCGCAATATGCGCCTCGCCATGGCAGTGGAATTCTTGCTGAGAGCGCGGCCCGCACCATGGGCATCCGATCAGGAACATCTCGTAGACCCCCTAATGCGCCACGGCTGCGGCGCCGGCTTCGTCGATCAGGAATCCGGTGCGGAACCGGTCGAGCGAGAACGGCCCGGCCACCTCGTTCGGTTCGCCGGCCGCCAACGTCGCCGCGAAGGCGTGGCCGGAACCCGGTGTCGACTTGAAGCCGCCGGTGCCCCAGGCGCAATTGATGAACAGGCCCTCGACCGGGGTCCTGCCGATGATCGGGCTGCGGTCCGGAGTGACGTCGACGATGCCGCCCCACTGGCGCATCAGCTTCAGCCGCGAGACCATCGGCACCAGCTCGCACAGCGCCCCCATGATGCCCTGGATGATGTCGAAGCTGCCGCGCTGCGAATAGGAGACGTGAGAATCCGAGCCGGCGCCGATCACGAACTCGCCTCTGTCCGACTGGCTCACATAGACGTGTACGGCACTGGACATCACGACGCAGTCCAGAACCGGTTTGATCGGATCCGACACCAGTGCCTGCAACGGATTGCTCTCTACCGGCATGCGAAAACCCGCCATCTCCGCCAGAACCGACGAATGCCCGGCAACCACGACGCCGATGCGCCCCGCGTTGATCCGCCCGCGGGTGGTCTCGACGCCGGCGACCTTTCCGTTATCGATTGCGAAGCCGGTGACCTCGCAGTTCTGGATGATGTCGACGCCGCGGGCATCGGCGGCGCGGGCATAGCCCCAGGCCACCGCATCGTGGCGCGCCGTGCCGGCACGCCGCTGCATCGATGCGCCGATGATCGGATAGCGGCTGTCCTGCGAGACATTCAGAATTGGCGCCTCGGCCTTGACCTGCCGGGCGTTGAGGATTTCGGAATCGATGCCGTGCAGGCGATTGGCATGGACGCGGCGACTCAGTTCGCGCCAGTCATGCAGATTGTGGGCGAGGTTCATCACCCCGCGCTGGCTGAACATCACGTTGAAATTCAGCTCCTGCGACAGCCCCTCCCACAATTTGAGTGAATGTTCGTAGATGGCGGCACTTTCGTCCCACAGATAGTTGGAGCGCACGATGGTCGTGTTGCGCCCCGTATTGCCGCCGCCGAGCCAGCCTTTTTCGAGCACGGCCACGTTGTTGATGCCGTGCTCCTTGGCCAGGTAATATGCGGTCGCCAGCCCGTGGCCGCCGCCGCCGATCACCAGGATGTCGTATTCCGGCTTCGGATCGGGACTGCGCCAGGCGCGCTGCCAGTTTTCGTGGTAGCTCAACGCATTGCGGACAAGGGCGAAAACGGAATACCCCGACATCGATGTTCTTCCTCCCTGGTTGCGAGGCAGAGTGCAGCAGGCGTTCCGTCCACGCAAGCCGGCATGGCGTATCCGTACGTCCGCGGCGTGCGGCGATCAAGCCCCTGTGCGACAGGAAATCCTGATCTCGCGACGTGAACGAAGCTATGACCGGTTCGGCCTTTTACGGCTCCCGGTGGCGGCGACCCGACGCCGCTTTAGCGCGTCACCGACGGATGAGGCGATGAGAAAAGGTCGAAGTGCGTGCAGTGCATGCCGGGGAATAACGATGCCCGAAACCGCGTTGTTACTTCTGCAGGAGGCCAGCAGCGGGTTCGCGCTGTTACCATTTTTATATAGAAAAGTTAACCGGTTATTAGGGTAAACGGCTCATAGATTGCAGCAGCGGAAGTACCTGTTTGGGCCCTGGCGGCGTCTGTCGGCAGGTTGTGCACGGCACATTCCCCGGTGGCCGACCGATACAGGGCTCCAGATTTCAGAATTGAAAGCGTCTTGCTAGAGAGGATAAAGACCGATGAGGAAGATTCTTATAGCGGCCGTGGCGACAATGTTAATGGCGCCGATGGCCCATGCGGCCGGTGAAAATGATGCCGCGATCCGCAAACTCGTAGACAGCACGTTCAAGGTCTGGACGTCCGATCCGTTGGTGATCGATGCGATCCGGTCCCAGAACAAGGCGAATTCCGGGTTGACGCAATCGGACATCGACGCGCTCGACAAGAAATGGCGTGCCGAAATCGGCGCCAGTGCCAAACCCATGATCAACGAGATGCTCGACCGGCCGGCCTCGAAAAAGCTCGCTGGTTTCAAGAATGGGGGCGAAGGCCTGTTCACTGAAATATTCGTCATGGACAATCATGGCCTGAACGTCGCACAGAGCGACGCGACGTCCGACTATTGGCAAGGCGACGAGGCGAAGTGGAAAAAGACCTTCCTGGCCGGCCGTGATGTTGTGTTCGTCGACGAGGTGGAATTCGACGATTCGACCCAGACCTATCAGGCGCAAGTGAGTCTCGCGATTGCCGATCCCGACAATGGCGCGGTCATAGGGGCCATTACGATCGGCGTGAATGTCGAGTTGCTCACCGACTGAGCACGGGCCGCAAAAAAATAGACAAAAAAACGATAATTCATGATTGAAGGGCGATCGAAATGAGTGCGGCATCAATCGGCAATGCGGGAAGCCCCGGCGTATCCGGCGGCCGGGGGCCGAAGATCAGGAAACTGGCCTTCTGGACAATCGGACGCAAGATCGCCCTGATCGTTGCCACGATGGTGATCGTCGGCATCGGTGTGATGACGGTGATAAGTGCGACCACGCAGCGTGGCGATCTTCGCAAGATGTCTCAGGAGACCGGCGTCACGGTGACGAAGATGCTGGCCTCCCAGATGGCCGGCGGGATTCGCTGGAGAAAGTCGGACCGCATCGAGGCGACCTACGCCGACCTTGTGGACGATAACGGTTCCACCATAGCGAACATCATGGTGTGGCATGCCACTGGTGCGGTTCTGGCGACTTACGATTCCCAGAAATGGCAGTCCTTTGACCTGTCAAACGTTGTAAAGCAGTGGCATGGACGGCTGGAAGCCGGCGATACAGTTGAGGTCGTTTCCGATGGGCATCTGGTCATCGCCGCGCCGGTGACCACGGGCAAGGATCACGACCGTATCGGGACCGTGGCGATCGCCTGGACCCTCAATGCGTTGAATGAAAAAGTATCCGACGCGTTGCGGACCCAGGTCTGGGTGGGTGTCGTCGTTGTGTTCATACTGGTGTCCATGCTGGTGATTGCGCTTGGCCGCACGGTAACCAGCCCGATCAAGGTGATGACCAGAACCATGGCCAGTCTCGCGGCCGGCGACGTCAGCGCCGAGGTGCCCGACCGGCACCGGCGCGATGAAATCGGCGGCATGGCGGATGCCGTCCAGGTCTTCAAGGACAATGCGATCGACAAGGTGCGCCTCGAGGAGGAGCAGGCCGCAGCACATCAGCGCGTCGAAGAGGAAAAGCGCCAGGCCATGCTGGAAATGGCCGACCGGTTCGAGCGGTCGGTCAAGGAAGTCGTCGACGGTGTCTCGTCGTCGGCCACGGAAATGCAGGCGACGGCGCAGCAGATGTCGGCGACCGCCGAGGAGACCAGCCGCCAGTCGGCCAATGTCGCCACCGCCTCCGACCAGGCGACCGCGAACGTGCAGACGGTGGCAGCGACGGCCGAGGAGCTCAGCGCCTCGATCACCGAGATCGGCCGGCAGGTCCTGCAGTCGGCGAAGATCGCCTCGAACGCGGTGGCCGAGGCCGAGACGACCAACGAGACGGTGCAGGGCCTGGCCGAGGCGGCGAGCAAGATTGGCGATGTCGTCAGCCTGATCAACGACATCGCCGGGCAGACCAACCTTCTGGCGCTCAACGCGACGATCGAGGCGGCAAGGGCCGGCGAAGCCGGCAAGGGCTTCGCCGTGGTCGCCCAGGAGGTCAAGAACCTCGCGAACCAGACCGCCAAGGCGACCGAGGAGATCTCGCGGCAGATCAGTTCCGTGCAGGAGGAGACCACAGGCGCCGTCGATGCGATCGAGAAGATCCGTTCGATCATCGGCGAGGTCAGCGACATCGCAACGACGATCAGCTCTGCGGTCGAGGAGCAGGGCGTGTCGACCCAGGAGATCGCCCGCAACGTGCAGCAGGCGGCCCGCGGCACCCAGGATGTCAACCAGAACATCGAGGCGGTCAGCAAGGCGGCCGGCGAGACCGGCTCGGCGGCCGGCCAGGTGCTCAACGCATCGCAGGAGATGTCGCGCCAGGCCGAAGGCCTGCGCGGCGAGGTCGACAGATTCCTGAGCGAGATCCGGGCTTCCTGAACCGGCCCCGGTAAAACCGGGGCCGCCGTTGGAGGAGGCTATTCAGCGAACGCCTCCGCCGGGGCTATGTCCGCTAAACCTGGGCCCCGCCTGTGGTGCCCGCAGCCATCAGCCCATCTCGTCTGAAACCATTGACAAAATGACTGATCGGGGGTCAAACGTGAAAGGTGGCCATGGAGGCGGGATCCCATGTTCAGGAAAGTCAGCGGCGAGCGACCGGACCGGGTGTCGTTCCTGCTTGTCCCGAACTTCTCCATGTCGGCGTTTACGGCGATGCTTGAAGCGCTCAGACTCGCAAACTACACCACCGGCCGTAACCTGTATGAATGGGAGATCCTCAGCCGCGACGGCAATGCCGTCGAAGCGTCAAACGGCGTGCGCGTTGCCGCCGACAAGGGCATTGCGGATGTGGCGCATCCCGACAATGTGGTCGTGTGCAGCGGGATCGGCGCGCAACTCTACCAGGACAATGTCATGTTCGGCTGGCTGCGCCGCTGGGCGCGCGAGGGCGCGCATGTCGGCGCGCTCTGCACCGGCGCGCACGTGCTGGCGCATGCGGGGCTGTTGAATGGGTATCGTTGCACGATACACTGGGAGAATCTGGAGAGTTTTCGCGAGCAGCATCCCGACCTGGACGTCCAGGCGGAGTTGTTCGAGATCGACCGCGACCGGTTCACCTGTGCCGGCGGGCTTGCCGCCGCCGACATGATGCTCACCGAGATCGCCCGGCGGCATGGCGACGACGTCGCATCGGCGGTCAGCGAACAGTTCATGCATGAGCGCATCCGTGCGGGACACGATAATCAACGCCTGCCGCTTCAGGCGCGGCTGCGCATCAGCCACCCCAAGCTGATCCAGGCGATCGCCGAGATGGAGACCTATGTCGAGGAGGCCTTGAGCCGTGAGGAAATCGCCGCCCGCGTCGGCCTTTCGCGGCGCCAGCTGGAACGCCTTTTCCGCCGCTATCTCAACACCAGCCCGGCACGCTATTACCTGCGCCTTCGCCTGGAGCGCGCGCGGCTGTTGCTGACCCAGACGACGATGCCGGTGACCGAGATCGCCTTTGCCTGCGGTTTCACGTCCGCTTCGCACTTCTCGAAGTGCTACCGCGACATGTTCGGATGTACCCCGCGCGATCAGCGGCGCGCAGGGAGCCGCGATGGCGAGGCGCAGGATGAGTCGGCAGCAGTCGTGCAATAGCATTCACGCTCGGGATTACCGGTTATGGTGTGCTATGGACCCTCCGGGGGCAGCGCATGTAGACTGGTGCGCAGCCGGTCGCCGCGAACCGGTGGCAACCGATCGAACTGGGACAAGCATGCGATTGCTGCTGGCCGCCACACCGGTCGCCGTGTTTGCCGGAATCATCCAGCCCCGAGAAATCTGCGAGGCCGTACGCCGCGCCCGTAGCTGGAGCCCTTCGGAATATTAGCCTTGGCGGAAGGTCGCATCCCGACGGAATTGTGGGTCAAGGCGCATCTGCGCCGCCTGACGGTGCAGGGTGTACCGGCGGTCGTCGCACGGCGGGGCGATCGGCATGGCGGCATGGTGATCCTCAAGGTCAACCGGCTCGATCTCGGCTGCCGGGTGCTGGCGCAGACCCGGGACCTCGACGGCGTGTTGTGCTGGCTGCCGGCGCTGAACGGCGAACTCGTGCCCGAGGTGCAAGCCGACGATTACATAACCCGCCAGACCGCCCGCGACCCCGACCTGTGGGTGGTCGAGGTCGAAACCCGCGACGGGGAGCACGGCTTCGAGGGGCGGGAGCTGTAGGGTCTCACATTGCGGTTGTGCCGCCGTCGACGGGCAGGCCGATGCCGGTGATGAAGCCGGCCTCGTCCGAGGCGAGGAACAGGACGGCCTTCGCGACCTCCGCCGGCGTGCCGACGCGGCCCATCGGGATGGTGTCGGCGAAATCGGCCAGCCCGTCTGTCTTTGATATCCGCAGCGCCGCGAATTCGGCGTCCAGCATAGGCGTGTCGATGTCGGTCGGGCAGACCGCGTTGATGCGGATATTTTCATGCGCGTGGTCCAGCGCCATGGCCTTGGTCATCAGCAGCATGCCGCCCTTCGACGCGCAGTAGGCCACACCGCGCTTGCCGCCAACCAGGGCCCAGTCCGATGCGATATTTACGATGGCGCCGCCGCCCTGCTCGCGCATCGCCGGGATGGCGGCGCGGCTCATCTGGAAGGCCGCCGTCAGGTTGACCGCAATGGTCCGGTCCCACTGCGCATCCGTGGTCTCCTCCGCGGTCGCGCGGTAGATGATTCCCGCATTGTTGACCAGCACGTCGAGCCGGCCGAAGCGGTCCAGAACCGCCTGTACGAGACGCCCAGAGGCGTCCTTTTCGGTGATGTCTGCCGCTTCGAAGGCCGCCGTGCCCCCGGCCTCGGCGATCTGCAACGCGACGGACTGGCCGCGCGACGTGTCCCGGCCGGTCAGCAGCACGTCCGCCCCGGCCGCGCCGAACGCCATTGCGATCGCCGCGCCGATGCCGGAGGTCGCACCGCTTACCAGGACGACCTTGGTTTCGAAATCCATTTCCCGGGCCCTTGCCAGCTATCGATCGGAACATCCTGACAATATCGGCCGGACAAGGGAAGCCCTGCGTCTGGCCAATCCGATCCCGCACGGCTGGCCCTATCGGCTGTGGTCCCGCCGGTGCTACAGTCACCCAGGGTTTCAATCCGCCGGCCGGCCCGCAAGAAGGGTTTTCGGCCGGCACGGCGCGGCCGCGCCCCGGCGCGCCAACACGGAGTGACTGCCATGCGCTATCCGACCAACGACCTCGAGCATTTCTTCATGCCCTTTACGTCCAACAGGGCCTTCAAGGCGAAGCCGCGCCTGTTGGTCAGCAGCAGGGGCGTGGAGTGCGAGAGCCATGACGGGCGTAAGCTGATCGACATGTCGTCGGGCCTGTTCTGCGCCCCGGCCGGGCACAGCCGGCCGGAAATCGCCGACGCCGTGTCGGAAATGCTGCGCGATTGCGCCTATGTGCAGCCGTTCCAGCATGGCCAGCCCGCCGCCTTTGAGCTGGCGCGGCGGCTCAAGGCGCTCTATCCCGGCGACCTCGCCTATACCTTCTTCACCAATTCCGGCTCGGAATCGGTGGACACAGCGCTGAAGATCGCATTGGCCTATCAGCGCGCCAGGGGCCAGGGGCAGCGCATCCGTCTCGTCGGGCGCGAGCGCGCCTACCACGGCGTCAATTTCGGCGGCATGTCGGTCCAGGGCATGGTCAAGAACAAGGAACAGTTCGGCCCGGGCGTCGTCGGCGTGCTGCACATGCGCCACACCTGGAGCAAGGACGAGCTGTTTGTCCGCGGCCAGCCGGAAAACGGCGCGGAGCTTGCCAACGACCTGCAGCGGTTCTGCGACCTGCACGGCGCCGATACCGTTGCCGCCTGCATCGTCGAGCCGGTTGCGGGATCGACCGGCGTCCTGTGCCCGCCCAAGGGCTACCTCGAGCGGCTGCGCGAGATCTGCGACGCCAACGGCATCCTGCTGATCTTCGATGAGGTGATCACCGGCTTCGGCCGCATCGGCGGCAACTTCGCAGGCGACGTGTTCGGCGTGAAGGCCGATATCATGACCATGGCCAAGGCGCTGACCAACGCGGCGATCCCGATGGGCGCGGTGGCGGTCACCGATCATGTCTACGACACCA
>Ga0224512_10000975_pt1 | contig 28772 bp, 18 predicted proteins | sample SF_May12_sed_USG_4_FD_169103 | JGI IMG/M metagenome (GOLD analysis project Ga0224512, IMG submission 169103) | Sediment microbial communities from San Francisco Bay, California, United States - SF_May12_sed_USGS_13 | ecosystem: Environmental > Aquatic > Marine > Sediment | place: USA... | reverse complement strand
AATGCCCGACCGCCGTACAGTGTGCTCGCCTCGACGAATCCGAAAAGACTGTCGATCTCACGCAGCGGCACGTTGCCAAAGTTGTTTCTCAGGAACGCAAAGACGGGGACGTCCGGCGCTTTCCTGCGCGCGGATATCGTGTAGGTTGCGGCGGGTGGCGGCAAAGGTTTGGCCTGGGTGAACACCCTCTCTCTCGCACAGGTCGTAACCACTGCCGGTGTTTCGCGGTCAGAATCCATTACTTCGTCACGTCCACGCGCGATCCCGGCACAGATCTTGTCACTCCGCTCGATCAGTGAATATCCGTAGATATCACAGAGGCGCGTTGTACAAAAACGGCGTGCAGGCGCAAGCCGTTCATGAACGGAGTCGACGCTGATGGGTGCGCTACAGGCGTTTCAATTTCAATTCGCCTGCCCGAGGTACTTGTCATACCAGGCAAGGTAGCGCTGCAACGCGTCTTTCTTAAAACTAGGGCGCGAAAATGAATGGTGCTCACCAGGATATATAACAAGCTGAGTGGGAATATTGAGAAATTTTAGTGCCTGGTACATCTGCTCGCCTCCGATAATTGGTACATTAAAATCTTTTTCTCCGCCCAAGTATAAGGTCGGCGTCCCGATACGGTCTGCATGGAAGAACGGATAGGATAGTTTTATCCACAATTCGGTGTTTTCCCACGGAGTTCCAAACTCGTTGTCGTAAAGAAATACGTACTGGTCCGAGCCATACAGGGCCAATTGGTTGGCAGCGCCGGCGCCGCTGATGGCAGCTTTGAAACGTGAGTCACTCGCAATGACGTAGTTCGTAATAATCCCTCCCTGGCTCCAGCCGCCGACGCCCAAGCGGGCCGGGTCGGTTATGCCGAGACTTATTGCATGGTCAATTCCTGCGATTACATCAGCGGCATCCTTATTACCCCAGTCCGCAAAGATACTCTGCCCAAACTCCGCTCCACGACCGGAACTGCCACGATAGTTAACCTGGACAACAACGTATCCATTGGCCGCAAAAAGCTGGCGCTCGAAATCGAATGCATAGTCGTCCTGACCGTACGGTCCACCGTGAATCCACAGAATGGTGGGATACTTCTGGCCTTGCTCAAAGTTCGGCGGCTTGGTGATCAACGCGCCTATTTCTTCCGTACCATCAGTGCTCGAGAAGCTGACGGCCTCCACTGCGCCGAGTCGCACGGTCGTACGCCATGCGTCATTGTGCCGAGTCAGCCGTCTGGGTTGCCCAGCATCCAGTGCATATATTTCCGCAGGCAAACCAGCTCTCGACAACAGAGCGGCTGAATTATTCCTGCTACGGGTATATCTCGAAACGACTTCGGAATCTGAGCTAAGCTTGTCTATCTTGCCGCCCCTTATCGGTACACGACCCAGATACCGTGCCCGGTTATCGGTGACGATGACATCGAGCGAACGTCCGTCCCGGGAGAACTGCGGATAGTTGGTATCACGATTCAGGAAGCTTGTCGGAAAGGCCGGTACCCCACCGTCTAACCCTACGATTGCCACCTGACTGAATTCGTAAAGCCAATACTTTGGCTCGGGGCCCTGTACATAGGCCAGCCACCGACCGTCTTCGCTCCAGGCGAGCGGTCCCAAATCCTGACCCTCGTAGGTAGTCAGTTTGCGTAAGCTCGCTGCAGGCCTTGCGTCGGCGACATAGATGTCGGTATTTTCAGTACGGTCGGGATCATTGTCACGGTTACTATAGAACGCGACCATTTTGCCGTCGGGTGACCAGGTCGGTCCATATTCATCAAATGAATCTTCTCGCGTCAGGGCCTGAAGTACTTGAGAACCAATTTCGTATAAGTAGATTCTCGATCGCGCGTTCCCCGTAACGTAGCCTTGTCTGTCATTTTTGAACTGGTAGCGGTCAATTACAATAGGTCTGGGAGGGTGGTCAGGCTTTTCTTCAGACTCTTCGACACGCGAGTCCGTCGCCAAAATCGCAACCAGTGCGAGTCTCGTTGAGTCGGGTGACCATGTGTAATCTGAAACAGAACCTCGAACATCAGTGAGCTGCTGCGCCTCTCCTCCCCGCCTGTCTAGTACCCATACCTGACTGGCACTCGCTTTTTCTCCCCTGGACGACAGGAACGAAAGAAATTTACCGTCGGGGCTCCAACGCGGTTTGTTCGCCGAATTCGGGCCGTGAGTCAATCGAATCTGGCTCGCACCGTCCCAACTGACCATCCATAGGGTGTCAATGTACTCATCGGCCTCCGGATTCACGCTCGTAACAATGTAGGCTACCCAATTGCCGTCGGGTGATATCTGCGGATTCGATACTTCCCTTAACTCATCGAGTAAATCGACCGTCAAGAAATTCCGAACATGTTCCTGAGAATACGCAATCGAGGCTGACATCACGGTGAATAGAACAGCAAGAAAACAACCGATCCTGCAATGCTGTCCGGTATGTGCGGCAGATCTGGAATTCGTCGGTATTCGACTTGTCATGCTTCGACTGTTGGAATCGCAAATAGGAAACTCTGACTTCATCAATTCTGCATGTGCTGTGGCGTTGGCATAGCAAACGAATGTTAGCGCATATGGCGTTAGTTATCGCTGCCGGCGAAACTACCGAACAAGATTCTGCCCATCACGTCGAATTTGGATCAAATTTCTCTTGCGGCGATGAATTGGAAATATTTCAGTACTATTGCAGCCTTGAGCATGCCCAAGAGCCTGCGATTTCCGTGACATTCTCGAACGTCGTCAAAATACTGTTCGCAGTCTCAGCGCGAAACCTCAGCCCCTGGTCACCAGGCTACGGAATAAGATAACTACCTTGGTCTATGGCCATCCACAACAAGTAGACTCAATGTTTGGGCCAAGACGATTTTCAGCTTACCTGAAGGATTTCTGTGGGCTATTAGCAACACTTGTCCGAAATCATTGTTTTGTTGTTTATTAGGAGATGGTAATAACACATTCCAGGCGTACCGCGCCGGGCCGGATATCGGTCATATTCCTGTTGCCGATACTTGCACAGGCCGACACCGGCCTCTATGTCGTCGCGAGCATCCGCTCCTCCCTCTCAATGAGGATTTCAGCAGCTTCAAGTCGGACACCGACGCATCCGCTATTACTTTGGGTTGATGCTGGATTTCAGCGGTTTTCCCGCGAGTTCGCCCGTGAACTCGTCATGATCGATCACGATTTTGCCATCGATTAACAAGTAGGAGATGCCGACACTGTATTGGTGAGGATCACCAAAAGTTGCCTTATCGCTGATCAGCTCTGGATCGAAAACAACAATATCGGCTACGTTGCCCTCACGTATTAATCCTCTGTCCTGCAATCCGAGTATCTCCGCAGGTAGCGATGTCGCGGCACGTATGGCGAATTCCATCGTGATCACCTGATTTTTGAGTACATACTCTCGCAACTTGTGAGGGAATGCGCCGTAACTCCGCGGGTGCGGTAAGCCTTGCCCGAAAACTGGATTTCCACCGTCGGACGACGTGGCGATATAGGGCTTCGACATGAAGCGCTCTACATCGTCCGGGCTCATGGAATGCACGACGATGCTGGGATCGCCCATCAAGACCAGCTTCAGTGCAGCCTCGGTCGGGGATATCTCCAACATACGGCTGATATCGGCAAGACTCATGCCTTCCCATTCTGGTTGTTCCTCGAACCGGGAAATCACGATCACCTGTGGCCCAAGCCCACCCTCGACCGTTCTTTTCATTTCCTCAATGATCTGCGGAAGCAATGCAGGATCACGAAGACGCTCGATCATTTTGCTATCCGCCTGGACCCACCTCGGCACCGTCACGTCTGAGAGACCCGTGCTCGAAGCTGTATAAGGATATTGGTCGCCATAAACGCTTTGCCCAAGAGACCGCGCTTCTTCAATCAACCCTGTGACCGGCACCGATTTTCCCCAGTAGCTTTCACCGAGAATACCTTCTGCCTTGATATGCGTAATAATTGCCGTGATACCGGCCTCCTTGCCAATCGTGATGGCCTCTCTAACTGCGTCGAGCAAGCCATCTTTTTCCGGATCCTCATAAATGAAATCGCCCTCGTCACGAATGTGGCTGATGTAGATGCCACCGTATTCAGCCACTACTCGTCCGAGCTCAATAACCTCCTCAGTAGTTGCATAAGCACCTGGAATGTAATATAGACCAGACGATAACCCCACCGCCCCGCCGAGCATTGCCTCGCGAACCATATCCTTCATTTGCTGCATTTCGTCGGCTGTCGGTGGTCGATCAAAAGCACCTCCCATCGCGGCATTTCGGACAAAATTGTGACCGACTGTATACATTACGTTCGGCCCGACGCCATCTCGCCCCAATCGCGCAAATAATTCCGATACCTTGTAGTCACCATCACCGTCCGGCCCCGCTACGACCGTAGTGACTCCCTGACGGAGAAAACTCAATACCTTGTTCCGATCGGGATCGTCCACTGGAAATACGGCATGATTGTGAAGATCGATGAACCCTGGAGCCACATACAGGCCCTGTCCATCAAGTACGAGAGATGCGGAATCGGACATCTCACCAATTGCGGCGATTCTTCCATCCTTTATTGCCACATCGGCAATAAACGATTGCTCGCCCGAACCGTCAAAAACACGGCCGCCTTTTATCAATACATCGAATTCCGGTGGCAGGCTGCATCCGGCTAGTGTGACAACAACAATCAATCTAATAATCCGCATAGGCTCAATCGTCATAAATTATCAGCGTCAACCACTGAATGCGTAAATGATCATTTCGGTGAACCCGCTGTTCACCGGGCAATTGTCTATGTTCTGCAAGGCAGCGCCTCCCAGAAAAAACAGTTTTGCAAGCTGCCTGTGAATTAGACGTATCATAGGCGGGCTGGTTGGGAGAAATCTAGTATTTATGGATTTGCTGAAGTCACATGTACAAATTGACACGGTCAGACCGTAGACTTCTTAAACGAATTGCGACCAATTATGCGGTCAGTGCCGATTCGCGATTGTCTGTTTTCATGTCTACTTCCTTTTTGGCTATTTCCGATGCTCGCAAGTGTGCATCAATCAACGCCGGCACGTGGAGAAAATGAGATGGGCGGTTTTGAGTCAATAATTCCACCGGTGCTGGCCGTTGGCGTCGCGCTTGTCAGCAAGAGAGTCCTGTTCGCACTGTTCTCGGGAATATGGGTCGGCGGCATGATCTTTGTCGGTGGGAATCCCGTTGCTGGACTCGAACAGTCCTTCGACTGGATGGTCGAAATAATTACGGACGACTGGAATGCCAGATTCTTGCTGCTCATTGGACTGCTCGGATCCGGTGCCGCCTTTGTTTACAGGGTCGGTGGATCGCATGCGATCGCTCAAGCTCTCTACAAGAAAATCAAAACGCGCAAGCAGGCGCAGTTGCTGGCTTATGGGCTGGGGCTCGTGGTCTTTTTCAACGACTACGTCAATACGGTAATTGTCGGTAACGCGACTCGTGACATTACCGGCAAGCACCGGATTTCGACCGAAAAGCTCGCCTACGTGATCGATTCGACGGCAGCTCCGGTCGCAACAATCGCGCCGATATCGGATTGGATCGGGTATCAGGTTGCGCTGATCGGTACGGTCTTTGTAACACTGAACGTTACGGACCCGAATCCGTATACGGCATTCCTCGGATCAATCCCATGGAATTTCTACTGCATTCTGGCCTTGGCCGCAGTGCCGATGATTATTGTGATCGGCAGAGACTTCGGACCTATGGCCGACGCAGAATCGCGGGCTTTGTCATCGGGCAAGCTCGTGGCAGATGGTGATTTGCCGCTTTCGGATCTCGACAATGATCTGGGGCAACCGTTTGACGAAACGAAGGCGACGGTCTGGCATTTTGTTTTTCCGATCGTCATGCTCATTTCTGCAACAATCTGGGGCATTTGGCACTCGGCCGGTGGCGCTTCGGTAACAGGAGTCGCGAACGCGCTCGAAAACGCAGACGTCAGCTATGCGCTTCTGTGGGGAGCGTTCGCGATGACGATGACGGGCCTCATTCTGGCGCGCGCACAAGGTATGCCTTTCGGAGAATGCGAAAACACGCTGCTATTGGGTTTTCGTACTATGTTGCCGGCGGTGGTGATCATGATCCTCGCCTGGACAATCGCGGCAACCTGCAATGCCCTCGATACTTCCGGCTTCATCATTTCCCGCACCCAGGGCTGGGTGACTCCGGCAGTCTTGCCGATCCTGATTTTTCTGATCGGTGCCGCGATCTCCTTTACGACGGGGACGTCCTGGGGAACGATGGCGATCCTGACGCCGATCGCTGTCCCCGTAGCCTATTCTCTGGCCAGCGGCGGCGATAACTTTTCGATTGTGCATATTGCAATCGGCGCGACATTTGCGGGAGCGGTTTTTGGTGATCATTGTTCGCCGATATCGGACACAACAGTCATGTCGTCAATATTCGCGGGCGCGGATCATGTTGCGCACGTCAAAACGCAGATTCCTTACGCATTGGTGCCAGCAGGTATCAGTATTGTTCTCTATATGCTGGCAGGTACCGTGACCACTTCGGTGCCGCTGCTGATCGGGGGGTTGACTGGTCAGTACCTGCTACTGGCATTACTTGCAAGACGGCCGCCAGTCAAGAAATCGTCCCATTGATCTTTCCGTACGAGCGGGAGCGCTCTTTCATCGTCAAAGAGTGCATCTATGAAGCGGACGTGTCTGGACCGAATCTTTCTTAATCAGTTTCCGTCACATCCGGACGCGCTGTCGGCGGGGATCGTAGAACGCCATCTGTGATGCGGTCGCCGGATAAAGGTTTCCTGCAATTTCGATCTCAAAATCGCCACTTTCTATAAGGTCTTTCGTCACGCCGTCCCGCCAGTGCACGTACCCCATTCCCACGGAACTCCCGAGCGTGAATCCGTACGCGCCGGAGCTGATGTAACCGACGATCTCGGAGTTCAATCGAATCAATTCATCATGAAAAAGCAGGGCTTCGGAGTCCCTCAACCTGAACATGACCAATTTTTTGGTCAGCGGAGATTCGATTTGCTTTAGCAACGAATCGCGTCCAATGAAACCGCCAGGCTTGTCCATTTTGACGGTGAAGGCCAGGCCGGCCTCAAACGGCGTATCGTCGGGTGTTAGGTCCAGTTGGTACTCTCGGTATGCGCATTCCGAGCGAAGATGCTCCAGAGCATGATATCCGGCCGGTTTCAGATCGAATTCGACTCCAGCGTCGAGAATCAATTCGCAAACTTCAGGAGCGAATTCGGTAGGAATATGGAGCTCCCATCCGAGTTCACCTACAAATGTAAGCCGATTGGCGATAACCCTTGCGTAGCCTATATCAATTTCCCGAGATGTTGCGAAAGGAAATGCATCGTTCGCCAGATCGGCGTCTGTGACCTTGCCGAGCAATTGGCGGGACTTCGGCCCCTGTATCGACAGCACCGCGTATGCGGATGTGACGTCCGTCAATGTGGTCCGGTAAGTTTCCGACAGATTTTTCTCGATCCAATTTCTGTCCCTAGCGTGCGTCGTCGCGGAAGATATGACGATGTAGGCGTCTTCTCGAAGCCGGTTAACCGTGATATCGGTCTCAATTCCGCCCCGGCTATTCAGCATATGTGTGTAAACGATCTTTCCAGGCGGTACATCGACATCGCCCGCACACAAACTCTGTAGAAAGGCGCAGGCATCGGCGCCCTGAATAAGATGCTTGCCGAAAGAACTCTGGTCGAACACCACGACGCCTTCGCGCGCTGCGCGACACTCCTCCGCCGTATGGGTGTACCAGTTGGGCTTGAAGTAAGAGCATTGGTCGACAGCTTCGACTCCATCAGGCGCGAACCACAGCGGCCTCTCCCACCCCATCGCCTCACCGAACGAAGCGTTGCGAGCAAGCCAGTACTCGTGGAGTATGCTTTTTCGAACGGGACGACTCGCTTCTCGTTGCTTATGCGGCCAATGCATCTTGTAGTGCAGACCGAGTGACTCACCGGCCCTGTCGTGCAGGTAATTTCGGTTTATCTGAAACGGATGGAATCGGCTTATATCGACGCTGCTCAGATCCATCGTCGGCTCGCCTTCTATTATCCATTCCGCAAGAGCTCGACCTGCGCTTGCGCCAAACTCGATACCTTCGGAATTAAAACCGGCCGCAACATAGCAATTCCGGAGACCCGGCGCCTCACCCACCGCAAACAACAGATCCGGAGTGAAGCTTTCCGGAGCATTCAAGAATGTACCAATACCGGCGTCTTGCAGCGGCGGAAGTATCTCTATCGCTTTGCTATATGGCAACTCGAAATGTTCCCAGTCTTCCGGCAGTTCCATAAACTCCTGATGAACAGGGAATCGACCCATCGGTAGCGGCTTACCCTGCGGTTCGAACGCACCGATCAATAGTTTCCCGGCATCTTCCTTTATGTAGACATAACCATCGGGATCTCTCAGCACCGGTAACGTGGGCCTGACGAACTCCAGTGGCTCCGTGACGACGTACATATGTTCACAAGCAAACAAAGGTACTCTAACCCCTAGCTGAGCGGCGAAATCGCGGGTCCACAAGCCACATGCAAGAACGACTGTCTCGCATTTGACGCGGCCTTTCGAAGTATCCAGACAATATTCGCCTGTCTTGTCGTTGCTTATTTTTTCAACCGCTGTGTTCTCGAAGATCTTTGCGCCACGCTGTTTCGCGCCCGCGATCAGTGACATCGTCGCATCTACAGGATTTGCCTGCCCGTCATTCGGAATAAATACGGCACCTTCTATCAATGTATGGTCGATCTCAGGATAGATTTCCCTGGCTTCGGCCGCGCCAATGATGTGTGCATCCAGGCCAAAACTTTTGGCGACAGAGGCGGCGCGCCTCGTCTCATGAAATCGTTCTTTGGTTCGGGCAACTCCCAACGTACCGTTCTGTTTGAAACCCGTTGCAATCCCGGTCTCTGCCTCGAGGCTCGAATACAGCTCAACATTGTATTTTGCGAGCTGCGTCATCGTATGCGTCAACCGTGTCTGCATGATCAAACCCGCCGCATGCCAGGTCGATCCGCAGGTCAGGCGACCTCGCTCCAGCAACACGACATCCGACATACCTGACTTGCTCAGATGATAGGCAATACTGGCCCCCACTATGCCGCCGCCGATAATGGTCAAATGTGTAGATTCTGGTAAATCCTTCTCCATCCTCGATTATCCTTGTAGCAGATTGGCGGAGGCCGCCAATGATTGTTCGTGCAACTGACCTGCGGTGGCCAACAGCGTCCGACATAGCGAGAGCAGAATATTGCGTGGCACGAAATGCCCCAATGTATCATTAAGCCCAAAAATTCGAGAAGCTGCTAAGCCGGCAAAAATTCCCAGGTATCATGGAACTGCTGAACGAGCAACGGTTATGACTCAAAGTGCCGCTAGTGGCTCCGCATCGTTGTCAATATAAGGATAGCACGCAGCGATTATGGCAACCGACAGCGATACAAACATCACGATTGTCGCGAAGCGCTCGAACAATATTCCGATTTGCCGGCGAATTGCCAAAAAAACATCTCGTAACCAACGAATATTATTGACGAAGGTGAGAGGAGCCACTGCCATGAATCCGAAACTACTCTTGGCCTACTTCGGTTTGCTCCTGGCTTCGACATGTCGCGCCGGGGCCGAGACCGGCACATACGCGATGGTTGGTGTATGGGCATCCGAAGGATACGGTCGTGTTCTCGATATTACCGATGACCGTCTGAGCGTCTTTGGCGTCACGAAGGTCAGCTGCGTGTTACGCACGAGTCAACCGTTGGACGTATTTCTGCGTCGAATTAATCGCATTAATTTGAGCGAAGAAGACAAATTCAGCTACTACGATGAGGGTGGCATAACTCGCTACGACTTCGTCAGGATCGGAAGTCTGCCCAATAAATGCGTCCAAGCCAGGAACTCGCAATCAAATCCGGATCCCGAGTTGAATTTTGACGTTTTTTGGCACAGCTTTGATGAGAACTATGCGTTCTTTGCCGCCCGCGGCGTGGATTGGGATGCCGTTTATTCAGAGTACAGACCGAAAATAGTGGCTGGCACTACGCCCGAAGACCTGTATAGGACTCTGACCCAAATTATTGACCTGTTGAATGATCGCCATGTCAGCCTGCAGGGTCAGGGTTTCCCGAGACGCTATTCCGGACGACCGGGAACGCTTGCAAATTTGCTGCAGAATCGCCTGCCCGAAGGAGAAGAAGCAACGAGAACAAAGGTTATTGCCGCAATAAAACCGATCATTGTAGAGCACTACCTGAAAGCCTCATCCAAAAGCGCCGTTGACGGTCAGTTCACCTGGGGCTGGGCTGCAGACGGGATCGGCTACTTCAGCATTGACTCTATGGATGGGTATGTCAGCGGCGAAGACGTTACCTTGCGTGACAGTCTTCGACTCGTCGATGACATTATGGATCGGGTAATCCGCGATTTGCGAGGTGCAAAAGGCATTATCGTTGATGCTCGCTGGAACGGTGGTGGCGAAGACTCTAACGCGCTGCAAATTGCGGGTCACTTCACGGACCAGCAGTTGCTGGCATTTACAAAACGAGCAAGAAACGGAGACACATTGACGCCGGAGCAGGAGATCTTCATTCCCTGGCATGCCGTGGAAACATACTCGGGACCGATTGTTTATCTATGTTCCCGGGATACTCTGAGCGCTGCCGAAATTTTCTCGATGGCGATGATGGCCATGCCAAATGTAACCAGCCTCGGCGAACCCACGACCGGAGCGCTGTCAGACACACATAGTGTTTATTTGCCCAACGGATGGCAGTTGCGTATGTCGAACGAGGTCTATAAAGCAATCGACGGTGTGGTTTATGAGGGCGTCGGTATACCCGTCGATGTCTATTTGCCGCCCGAGAAAAATTCGACACTGGAATCGTATGTCAGACTGGGAATGGATGAAGCAATCGCTCTGCTTCAAGCCGACTAGGCGGAAGATACGGGTACGTCAATGACCGGATCAGAAGAATATTCCCTGACCAGGCGGACGATGATCGCGTACATCGGCTCATTCATAGCGGGGCATTTACTAGGCTGTGCCTCGGTCAAGGATGAAGATTACCTTATCGCCGATAGGTATATCAGAAGTACGCTCAAAGTCGGCAAAACGCCGGGCATCGCCGTGTGCGTCGTCAGGGACGATCGAATCGTGTGGTCGGCTGGCTACGGTTGGGCCGATATCGCGAACCGCAAACCGATGACTCCCGACACAATTCAGAACATCGCGTCGGTCTCGAAGACAATCACTACGACGGCCGTTATGCAGCTGTGGGAGCAGGCAAAGCTAGGCCTCGACGACGATGTAAATGACTATCTTCGTTTCTCGGTCAGAAACCCTCGTTATCCTGACATCCCGATTACGTTTCGTCAGCTATTGACCCACACGTCTTCGATCACCGATGGACCGGCCTTTGATGCGATGTATGCCTGCGGCGACCCGACCGTAAGTCTTATGGACTGGCTACAGTCTTACTATGAACCAGCCGGCAGCAACTACGATGCCGAGAAGAATTTCCTGCCCTGGCCGCCCGGCACACTCGATCCGCCTCGGCAGATCAGCACCTACTGCAATCTGGCTTTCGGCCTCCTCGGCGGCCTCGTCGAGAGAATTACAGGCTTGTATTTTGCCGAGTATTGTCGCCAGAAAATTTTCAATCCGCTAGGAATGAATGACACTGGCTGGAACCTGACTGATATAGACGTATCACGGCACGCGGTTCCTTATGGGTCAGCGCCAGACCCGCGTGTCTCACCGGCCGCCGACACCGGCAATTTGTCAATTGACTCGAAATACTACGAGCGCTGCCTCTACAGTTTTACAAATTATCCGGACGGCCTGTTACGAACGAGTGTCAATGATCTGTCCAAATTCCTGCGGGCCTACATCGGCCGCGGCGAGTTCGAATCAGTGCGAATTCTCCGCGAGAGTACGGTGCGAACGGTTCTTACCGAATCCCATGACCGGCAAGGACTGTGCTGGCGCCGCCCGCGGAATGTCGCCGGCGATTCAACGATATGGGGTCACGACGGCGGCGATCCGGGAGTCAGCACGGCGATGGCGTTCAGTCAGCGCCAGAACAAAGGTGTCGTCGTGTTATCTAATTACGATGGCTGGGATCTGGTAGAGGAGGCTTCCAAGCGACTATTTCAGGAAACTGCCGACATCTGACGAAAACGCTGGCCGGCCATGTCGAAGAGATGGAGTTTTCGACGCCCCACGATTTTCAATAGCTCAAAGCCTTATCATAGCTGAAGATTACGGTATCCAAGAATCACATTAATTGTATTCTCATGTTGACAAGGCCATGCACAGTTTTTTGACGGCTTACCGATCGCGATAGGGCCATACTTCGAGACCATGAATTGCGTTGCGAACATCCATCGAGAGATTTACGCTCTTGATTGTCTTTCCGCTATCGAGGTCGTGAATCGCGATTGTAGACGGTGACGATCCGGCGGCGATCAGCCCATCATCTAATGGGCACAGACCACGCGCAAAATATGGGCGCGCAACGCGTTCGCTGACATCGAGCGTATTGATAATGTTTTTTCGACGATACTGCGGTACCGGAAAACTTTTTGTCTCTTTGCCCGTTACGTATCGCACATGGTTGCTCGTGGAGTCGTTAAACAGGATGCCCTTCCTATACATTTGCACGTTGTGTGTTCCACGCGGCAATGGTCCTATGATGTCCAGGCCCTGTTCACGAAAGCGCATAATCCGATCATGACGCATTCCCGACATCATAACGGCGCGAGCATTGCAGAAGACACTGTTTATGTGCAGCTCTGTTCTCAGCAGTGGGCCGCTGCTGCTCGAGGGGTCAAAGGTTCGTGCCAGAATTTGATCGCCGTCAGTGCGAACGTGTACTCCCCAGACAAATTTTTCGGTCCTGATATTGAAGACCAGAATACTGTCATACCCGGTTGAGGTCATAAACAGCTGGTCTTTGTATATCGCAATTTCGTGGCAATGTTTCAGATATCGATTTCGATACGTACGCAGAACCCGAAAAGATTTATCAAATACAAATACCTCGTCGCTTGCAGCGATATAGATATCGTCTCCATCAAAAGCGATTCCGCGCAGACCCCGGTCACCGCCTCGACCCGTAAAGTCGATTTCGCAATTGTTCCAGTCGAGAACGAGTTCGTACTGTTCGGTTTCCAGGTCGACAAGATAAACGCCGCCATGACTCTGGCCGCGCCGGGCTGCTCGCACAACAGATGTCGTAAGGACTTTGGGCAATGTCATTTGTTTCAACTGCGGTATTTTGCGGATGGCGATAACATCGCCCGTTATGCTAACGAATCCGAGCCTGTGTCGCCCGGAGGCCGGACAATGTCAGGCACCTGCCCGCACGCGTGGACAGGCGCTTCGTCCTGTAGATACGGACGTAAGATCAGGCTCGGAGCTGAGCGGCAGAATTTCAATCTGAATCAGCTGCAGATGGCAGAAAATTCTTCTTTTTGCCGAAGGGACACGCTTTTTGTAGTTGACTTTAGTTATAAACACGGTGGAATTGGGCAAACTCATGAGTCGGAAATACTCTCGGGGGGTCAAACTTGATGAACGATTGTGATCTGCGGGCCAAATCTCCGGTTGCTGACGCTGTGCGAACAGCGCTATCCACGAAAGCGGCGATTCTGGGCGCACCGTTCGCTATAGCCTGCAATGTTTTGGCACCGCCTGCCCTCGCACAGGATCAAGCATCATCCGATCGGGTGTCCAGAAACGCCGAGGACACATCCGATGAGGCGCTGGAAGAGATCGTCGTGCACGGCAAAGTAGTGTTGCGGCACAAAGAGGCTTTCAGTGCGACCAAAATGAATATGGCGCTGAAGGACATCGCACAATCAGTAAGCGTCATCACCGAAGATCTTATCGAGATGGCCGATGTACAAAAATTCCAGGATATATACCGCGTGGATGCGTCGGTCGGTTCTTCCCACAGGCTGGACGATTTTCCGACGAATTTTTTCCGCGGTTTTACGATCCAGGGGGCCAATGCGATCCGCGTCGATGGATTTCGATTTACAGGAAACATTGATCTGGATCTTGCCACGTTCGAGCGATTCGAACTCGTCAAAGGCCCGACCAGCGCACTGTTTGGGCAAAATTCGCTGGGCGGCACGATCAACGCCGTGACCAAGCAGCCTACCGCCGAACGTTCGGGTGAGGTCAGTCTCGAGGCCGGCAGTTTCAACAGTTACCGGGCCGATTTCGATTTGACGGGCGCTCTGTCAGCAGATGAACGCTGGCAATATCGACTGATCGGCGTTTACCGTGACAGCGACACGTACATTAACCTTTCTTCGGATGAAGCGATTGTCATCGCGCCGTCAGTTGCGTTTGATATCAGCGACCAGACGCGCCTGGTTGCCGCCCTCAACTATCAGGATCATCAAGACAGTGCACACTGGGGCACCGGGCTGCAGGAATTCGCGCCGGGCGAGTATCGAATCCTGCCTACGTCACGTGAGCACAATTTCGGGCAAGCTTGGAACGATCGAAGCATCGACACTCTGCTAGGCACGCTGAAGTTCGACCACGCGTTCGAAAACGGCTGGACACTGAGGATCAATGCTCAGGCATCAAGTGTCGACAAGATGGTCATCGGCTGTTCGGCAGACGGACACCCGGACGAAAACGGCGTCTTGCCGCCGGGTTGCTACACTTATTGGAGCACGGACAGCGATGATCTGTGGGGTGGCGAAGTCAATCTGATCGGCGATTTCAGCCTCATGGGTCGCGAACATACGTTGTTCTTCGGTGTCGATTACACCAACTATAAAACCGATGAACTGTTCAGTTTTGATTACATTGACGATAATGGGGATGGCGTGTATGCCCAGTATGTCGCGGGAGGCGGAGTCGGATATCGCTTGACTCCCGAGCCGAGCGCCGTTCATCCATTTCCAAATCCAGCCGAACTCTACTATTTTTACGACTCGATCGAGGAGACCGTATTTGCAGGCGTCAGTCTGCAGGCGCTGTTGAAACCGACTGACCGCCTGCAAATCTTGTTATCTGGTCGGTGGACCTTTGATGACGTGATTGAACGGTCCGCGCGAGCCGGTGTCCCCGCCGAGCGAGACAGCATTCCGTATAGCAGGATCCCGGAGCGCGAGAATTCGACCGAGGAGTTCATCCCACAGATCGGCATCACCTACGCAGTAACTGATGATTTCAATATCTACGCGAACTGGGGGGAAACCTATGAGCCGGATTCATCCTTCGATCGCTTATACGACCCAAATAACGCGGCCGGGCAGCTGTTGCCGCCTGAGAAAGGCGAACAAGTCGAAATCGGTTTCAAGGGAGATATTTTCAACGATCAGGCGAGTATAACGGGCGCCGTATTCGATATGGAGCGATCGGGCCTTAAGAACGACGACAGGCAGAACCCGGGATTCAGTATTCCGGTCGGAACTCAAAACGTCAAAGGCGCGGAGTTTTCGATTAACGGTAATATTACCGAGGCTTTCGACGTGTTCTGGTCGGTCGCATACCTCGACGCCAAATACGAAAACGGTGCCGACGGTGGAGGCGACGTGGCGCCGGCTGGTGCTCGTCCGGTCAATACGCCGAAGTTCGCTTCGTCGCTGTTTGCCAATTACGCTGTACTGGAAGGTAACCTCGCGGGATTGGGCTTCGGACTCGGCTGGGTGTACAAGGATCTGTACCCGGGATGGGGGCGAGTATTCAACGGGGGGGACGATGCCGGCGGCATCGTTGCGGATCTCGGCGATGTCAATGAAGTCGATGTTCGTGTGCATTATCAGACTGACAACTGGCGGTACTATTTTTCGGTGTCCGATGTATTTGACGATCAGTACTATTCTCCGGTGCGGGCCGAGTACCGTTGGGGTATTAACGTCAATCCTGGCCGGCGCTTCGAGGCCGGCGTAAAGTACAGATTCTAGTAGCGGCCCGGCAGCATACCGAAAATACGATTCCTGGAAAGACGCGCACGACGATGCGCATGGAATTGATGGCATGGACATCGGCACACGGGTAAGAGAATTCGGCGTCGTGCAAAGTGCGGTGCCGCTGATCAGCGCCGTACTGCAGCTTTCCGAGCAGACCTGGCTCGAAGATCAGTCGCGCCAGGATCAATTCGATGCCCACAAACAGACTCGAAGCCTGGTCCTGTTGTTTTGTCAAGGTGATTGGCCCGAAGTGCAGGTGGAAAAGAGATCGGCCTGGGACTATCTGGGCAAGCACGCAGTTCCTGTCATGCGTGAAATTCTCGACCAGTACTATGAACGCGGCGGCGTGATTCTCAGGGCGATGGCAGCCAAGCTGCCGCCGCACGGGACAATTCCGGGGCATATCGACCGGCATCCCTCTTTTGCCAGCGCGCACCGAATTCATATTCCCCTGCTGACCAATCCCGACGTCGTTTTTCTCGTCGGCGGCAAGCAGGTTACAATGGATGTTGGCAAAGCATACGAAATCAACAACCAGCTGGCACATCGCGTGTACAATGGCGGCGACTGCGATCGAATTCACTTCATCTTTGACTACGCGCCGCCTGACTACGTCGAATACCTGCCTCCCGTCGAGTAGTTGACGCCAGTGAAGAACCGTCACCGGCAAATGTCCCGAATGACGCCTAAGATACTTACTGAATGACAACCGGCACCACCGAAAATCCAACGAGGGAAGACTTGGATCGAAAGGTTTTCGATGCGTTTCAAAAACACAAATTTGGTCGATTCGATGAGGCATTTGCGGCCTACTCCGAAGTACTGCGGGTCATGCCCCAGCACGATGGGGCTCTTCACTATATGGGGTTGCTTGCACAACAGTCAGGTAAATCGGAAGACGCCGCCAAACTCATTCAGCGATCCCTCGAATTCAGGCGGGATAATCCGGATGCCTTGAATCACCTCGGACAGGTCTACGTCGCGCTCGATGATTTCGTTACTGCTGAACAATGCTTTCGACAAGCGCTTGTCTACGACAAAAATCATTTTCACGCCATAAATAACCTGGCCAATTGCTTCAAAAACGCCGGAAATCTGGAAACAGCGTTAATCCACTATGAACGAGCCATTGCGATCGAGCCGCGAAACCCGATCTGTCTGTTTAATATCGGTAGTACTCTGACTGCACTTGGGCGTCACTGGGACGCAGTTGAGTTCCTGGTCAAAGCAACGCAATATGAGCGTGGCAATTATATTGCGCATCACAAACTAGGCACCACGTTTGAACAACTAGGTAAATTCGAAGAGGCAAAAACCAATTTCCTCATCGCACTACAGTATTGCCCGACATACTACGAATCGCTGGCGGCATTACTGAATTCTCCGGCGTATGAAACGACCGAGGCTCATGTAAGAACAGCGCAAAAAGCACTCAAAGAGGGAGATCTGTCAGAGGAAACGAGAGTAAGACTCGAACACGCACTGGGAAAGTACTTCGACAAGACTGGCGACTATGATGCCGCTTTCGTACATTTCGAGAATAGCAACGAAATTCAGAAAGCCAGCGTGGAGCCGTTCGATATCGATTCCATTGCCAACGAGTTCGAGAAATACATCGAATTCTATTCGGCCGAGAATATCAGGGAGCTTGGCCGATTCGGCAGCCAGGACGAGCGACCCGTATTCGTCGTCGGACTGCCGAGGACCGGGACATCGTTAACGGAACAGATCTTGTCATGCCACTCCGGGGTTTTCGGTGCCGGCGAGCTGAAAGCCATGCCGCATATTCAGTCTCGCCTTGACTCGCCGGTCGATCAAGGCGGGCTTGGCGGTCTGCAATCCGATCCGTCGCCTTTGACGCGAGAGTCAATAGAATATCTATCGAGAGTTTATCTTCAGCGGCTGCTCGAAAAGAGTCCAAAATCAGCACACCGTATCGTCGACAAGTTTCCGATGAATTGTCTGCGCCTGGGCTTGATTTCGATACTTTTTCCGCGGGCGAAGATAATTCACTGTCAGCGCAATCCACTCGATGTCGCCATTTCCTGCTATACCGTACTTTTCAAGATGGGTAATGATTTCACCAATGATCTGCTGAATTTCGGACAGTACTACAAAGAACACCGACGGCTGATGGCGCATTGGGCCAAGGCACTACCAACACGGATATTCGAGATGCAGTACGAGAAACTCGTTCGTAGTCCGGAAAAAACGATCAGGGAATTGGTCGCCTTCTGTGGCCTGCCGTGGGAGGATGCGTGCCTCAGATTTGATGAAAACGAGCGCGCCGTGCGCACACCAAGCAATTGGCAGGTTCGCCAAAAACTGTATCTGTCATCGATTGACAGATGGAAGAATTATTCAGAGCAGCTGTCCGGGCTTAGAGCGGTGCTTGACCAGTAACATGAGATGCATTTCACCGTAATAGGGCGAGTGTCGTCTGGATCAGGGCTCATCATCGCGGCTGGATTCCGCGTTTTTTAACGACCCCTTCGCTCGTTCCGTAGGGTTCGGGCTCACGGTCGCGCCAAGCTGATCGAGATAGTCGGCGTGCTTCCAGAGCAGACCTTCGAACTTCCCTTTGGCAACTTGCATTGAATTTATGAGTGCGGTCTGGATCGATAAAGTATCTTTAGCTGCGCCCGGTGCCCTGCCTCTTGGCAAATAGTTCATGCCGTTCAGGACGCAGACCCAACTGCTTGGCGTAAATAGCGGCCCAATTTCTTGGGTTGGAAATTGCTCGAGGGATTTCTCCAGCAATTCGGGAAGAACGCCACAGGGTTCCGTGTCGTGCTTGACCTGCTGCCAGAACTCGCTGTCTCCCCGATTCGTCAGCATGTAATGAAGCGTCAAAAAGTCCCTCGTATCCTCCATTTGCGCGCTGACACCCCGGTTATATGTTTCGACGTCCTGCGCGTTGTAAGCATATCCGCGCAGCGCGTCTACGAGCGTACCAACGCCGTGATGTATGAAGTGAATTCCCGTGGACTCCAGCGGCTCCACAAATCCGGCCGACAAACCAATCGCCACACAGTTCTTCACCCAGGTTCGGCGATGTTTGCCTACGCGCATATCTATGTGGCGAGCGGCGAGATTCTCGACTCGCTGTTCGCCCAGGTGGCGCCGGTATTCTAGTTCCGCCTCGTCTCTTGATTTGAATGCGCTACAGTAAACGTAGCCGGTGCCCATTCGATGCTGCAGCGGCGTGTTCCACACCCACCCGGAACTCAGCGCCGTTGCCATCGTGTATGGACGGAGCTCAAGGCGCCGGTGCTCATACGGGACAGGCATGGCGATGGCGCGGTCACAGAACAGCGAATTCGAATAACTGTCGAACGGTTCGTCCATCGTTTTGTCGATGAGCCTGGCACTAAACCCCGTACAGTCGATAAAAAGGTCCGCCTGTACACTTTTTTCACTCTTCGTTCCCAGACTGTCGATGGAGCCGTCTTCCCCGATATTGACACTGGTAATTTCGTCTATCCGGTGAACTACACCATGTGGCTCGGCAACAGCCGACTTCAAGTACTCGCCAAATAAGCCGGCGTCAAAGTGAAACGCGTATCCCAAATATTGCTCGTACCGGCCGTCGTTCACTTTGAAGCTGCAGCTGTCTGGCACGTGGTCCCGCGCGCCGGGTTGACGGAACACCCTGTTGTCACCAATCAAATCGACACTAAGGAAACAGTCACTGTACAAACGGCTACGGTGTTTCGGTCGCGGTGTGACACGATTCAGCTCGTTCCAGAAATGCGCGACATGCAGATCCGATTTGTAGCTGGGAAAGACTTCGAACGGATGCCAATAGCTATCTCCGATCTCGTACCAGTTGTCGAAACGTATCGCATACTTGTAGCCCGCCTTGCAGGCAGGCATCCATTGCGCTTCCTCCAGATCCAGAAAATCAAGAAAATCGTTGAGGGCGAAGACCGTCGCCTCACCAACGCCGATGATCGGAATATCCGAGGCTTCGACAAGTGTGATGTCAACGGCAGGAAGCGCCTTCTTGAGATAAGACGCGGTCATCCACCCTGCACTTCCGCCGCCGATAATCGCGATCTTCTTTACAGTGACGGCATCCATTTCGACGCTCGCTGAGTGTAGTGTCTTGCCGAATCCCTATTTGTATGCACTGCCAAGAACGACCGCATTCAGGAACAATCGTGTCGTGCCGTGCGAGTAACCGCGAAATACCGGGTCGTTTGCGAATGCGATTATCTGGCCACGCTCCTTTTCTTCACGCACCAGATAAGCAGTACCTGATATATAGCCGACGGCTTCGGGCCAGACCAGGCCTGACATCATCAGATCTCCTGGCCCCGAGTATCGCCCGACCAGTTCTGCATCAGATCCTGCTATTAATACGTCCTTGTCGCGAAAAAGCGCCGGAATCCTGTCGCCGACACCGTATGACAGCCAGTGGCCAGGTTTCAAATCCACACGCAGATAGGCACCATGTGGCAAATATTTCTTGAGGCCGGACACAAGGTTCATCTTTACGTCATCAGGCAGTTCGAGCTCATCCGACCAATCGGCAAAGGTAACGATATTCTCCTCAACATCGAATGCCTGAATCTGGCCGGAAACAAACGGCCTGACCGTCTCATTGATCACTGGCCTCAAAACGTTTTGCGGCAACGTCTCCGCCTGGAGCAGCCCAAGGAAATCGTTCGAGATCAGCTCCTTTGCGGATCGGCCGAGCATCATCGGCGGGTGCGTCTCCAGGACCTCGTCTCTGCCTTTGATCGAGGTAAGTCCGGATTTCGTGAGCAGCAGGCTCGACCGGCCCATTGTGATCAATGTACCGTCGCTTTCCAACCAGCGCTGTAGCGCGCCCGACTGGATAATTGCAAACAGCCGTTCATCCTCTTCGTCAACCTCAGGGAGGATCAGTACGGAATATTCGGACAGATCGAAGTCGTTGAGATTCTCGATATCAAGCAACGCAATCGGGATTCGAGCCTTTTCGTCGAACAAATGCCAGATCGCACCGAAATTTGTCACGACCACGCCGGTTCCACCCAAAACGGCAATTCTGGGCTGCTCCAACAGGCTGAAATCATCGCCGCCGAGGTCCGGCCCACCGTCCACGATGCGCGCGCTTTGCGCCGCAACTAGGTCGATCTCCCCGGTCTTGTATTCAAGATTGAGCAGGGGCAGAACGTCGACCGATTGCTCCTCTCCGCGCACAAGAAAGGTCCCGGCTGGGAAGGAAACACTCTGATGCACGAAGGGTTCGTTACCGACACGGATCTTTACGCCGGCGTCGAGCATGCGAGCCGTCGCAAGCAGACTGTCATCGGTATAAATGTAACCGTAATTCGCCGGTGATCCCAAAATTTCACGGCCAGCGTCCGGCGCCGAATCGTCGGCAGCAGGTTGCCAGTCACCACGGATAGCCGAATCGGACCAATACACTGCCGCATTGAATGCGAGGGGCAGGGACCACGCTGTAATGTCATATAGCTGCGTATCGTGACCTAGATCGAGATTACGCTTTTCCCTCGCCATGAACTCCGCCGTCATCGGGATATGGTAGTCGAACAGGTTATGCACCAAACCGCCCAGCGATTGGTCGACATCGACCCTCAAAGTGCCGCGGGGCAACTGCATTTCGTGTTGACTGACGTCCCAGTAGGACCGCAGGCCATTCGCCGACGTCGGATTCGTCAAAACACCGACCTCGATTCCCAGCGACCTCAATATGCGTAACGATTCGCGAGTCTTATATTTATTGTCGGGCAATACGATCCAGGTTTTCATCGTCGACCTGTTTCTGCGGGCATCCTGACGCGCCTGGGTCCAACGATTCAGCAAGGTATTCTTGATTCTCGAGGCGGTCATCAAATTCGCCATCGAACTTCGATAATGATTGGAAACCGCCTCACGGAAAGTGCGGATTTTCTCGCTCGGCACTCGTATGGACAGGCCAGCGGTCGCAGCCTGTTCATACAGTATCGGCACAGCACCCATATAGGCCGGCCAGACATCATAGTAGCCCGGATAAAATACCTCGTTCCAGGCGCGCGTGTAATAACTGATTCCACGCTGATCGAGGGCCGCGCTTTGATCTCGGGAGAAGTCTGCCCAGGACTCGTGAACCTGTCTTGGCAGGAAAGGGTTCATCGGTTCCGCCGGAACGGCGAACAAGTAAGTATCGCTCCACTCAGTTTCATGAGAGGCCACATACAATTGCGGATTTGCGTCGCGAATCGCGTTTACTCGTTGCTGCGATTGCGTTTGTATTTGAAAGAGCGCATCTCTGTTCAGGTCGAACAGGTAATGGTTACCACGACCATCCGGCCATAATTGATTATGGACAATATCCTGGGGATCATTCGATGGCATTAATCGTTTGAATGTGTCGACGTGTCCAGTTGCGCGCGCTCGTCCGTCGGGGTTGTACATAGGATCGACGTAGATGACGAGATTTTGACGGATTGCACGAATTTCGTCGTCCTCTCCCGCAATCAATCGGTACGCGAGCATGACTGCGGCGTCGGTTGACGCAAGCTCGTCGCCGTGGATACCGTAGCCCATCCAGGCCACCGCTGGGATCGACTCGATTAGCGTCGAGTTATCCGGTTCGGCGCCGCCGATTCGATTGAGGCTACGCTTGATTTCGGATAGGTTTTGCAGATTAACAGGATCACTGATTACGAGGCGGATAAGCTCTCTGCCGGCGGGAGACCTACCGTATCGCGCGAACTCTGCCCGATCGGAATTTTCTGCAAGATAGCGAAAATACAGCACTGTCTCATTGTGGCGAATTGCCCGGTCACCGATTTTGAATCCCAAGAAATCGGCAGGACTTCGGATCGTGCTCTGGAGTCGGACTCCTGCTGCGGCAGGATCCAGGATGTAGTGATCCTGATCGGCCACCACAGTGTTGCCGAGCGCAAAAAAAACCAGTAACAAGCTGTTTGCAGTATTTTTGTACCAATTCATCGGTTAGATACCATGTGGTGCGCGCGAATCTTAAACGGAATTCTTGCCTCGATCCAATAAACTACATTATCGGGCGGGAGGATCCGGGTCTAAGGCATTTTTCTTTTGACCGATTATATCCAAAGAGGAATTGACCAGAGTCTGCGTGCTAGTCCATTTTTCTGAAAACTGCGCAAAAAATAGAAGTTTATTCTTCGTTTCACGCGTCGGGCCAACGGGTCAACCTAAACAATGGACGACCTCGATAATTCTCTTTGACGCTGCAACAATATAGCTGCAGATGCATCGAAGAATACAGGCAAGATATCGGAACTGTTTGTTGGCGGAGAATTTATAAGCGATGAGCGACACGGTCGCATCGATGCTCAGGGAGGCGGCTTTCCTCGCAGGCGAATGGATATGCGATACGGAGGATACGATCGCCGTCACTAATCCGGCGAATGGCGAGATTTTGGGTAAGGTACCGCGATTGACTTCTGTGCATGTCAACCGTGCGATTCAGGCTGCACTGAAGGCCTGGCCTGCCTGGCGGGCTAAACGAGCAGACCAGCGTGCTGAGGTGCTGCGCCGTTGGGAAACGTTGATTCTGAATAATCTCGAGTCGTTGGCAGTTCTGCTGACGCTCGAACAGGGGAAACCGGTCACCGAGTCGATGGCCGAAATCGACTACGCCTGTTCATTTATTGGATGGTTTGCGGAAGAATCGAAGCGTCATTTCGGCGACGTCATACCATCGCACCTGGCGGCCAGCCGGTTGTTTGTCATGCGTGAGCCGGTCGGCATTGTTGCCGCGATCACACCATGGAATTTCCCATGCGCGATGGTTACTCGTAAAGTGGCGGCAGCCATGGCTGCCGGCTGCCCCGTCATAGTCGTTCCATCGAGCCAGACGCCATTTTCGGCGATCGCATTGGCCGGCCTCGCCGACAAAGCTGGCGTACCACCTGGCGTGCTTTCAGTACTGACGGGGAATAATCGGGATATTGTCCACGTTTTGACGCGCAGCACCGATGTCAGAGCGCTGAGCTTTACGGGCTCGACAGAAGTGGGCCGGCTGCTGATGCGCGCATCGGCCGACACCATCAAAAAAGTCTCGCTCGAGCTGGGAGGTCACGCACCCTTCATTATTTTTGAAGACGCAGAAATCGACAAGGCGGTTGACGGGTGTATTTCTGCGAAATTTACTTCGGGAGGGCAGGACTGCATCGGCGCGAATAGGATTTATGTCCACCGCGATATCTATGAGGCGTTTGCAGACCGATTTACGGCCGCAACCGCCAGCCTCAAAGTTGGCTCAGGACTAACCGACGGCGTTGATGTTGGTCCGTTGATAAATTTGGATGCAGTCGAAAAATGTGATTTGCAAGTCAGGGACGCATTAGCGAAAGGTGCAACTTTGCTGCACAAAGGCGGCATACGACAGCGCGACACGTTGTTCTATTTTCCAACAGTACTTGGCGATGTCGACGAATCCATGCTCATATACAGAGAGGAAACCTTCGGGCCTGTTGCCCCGTTGATACCTTTTGATCGTGATACGGATATCACCGGCATGGCAAATGATTCAATTTATGGTCTTGCTGCCTATATCTATACCAGCAGTGTCGCACGCGCGTGGGATGTAGCCGAGGCACTCGAATACGGAATGGTTGCACTGAACACGCCGAAGATGACAGGTCCGCCCGTTCCGTTCGGCGGATACAAGCAATCGGGGCTCGGCCGAGAAGGCTCACGATTTGGGCTGGATGAATTTACACAGCTAAAATATTTTTGCTGGCGGAAGGACTAATCATGAGCACACCAAGATCCGAATTCGATAATGTCTCTCTGGAGGAGATTGACCGGCATTCGATTATTCATCCGTTCACGAACCTGCGCCAGTTTGAATCGGGCGAGTCGGGTGGACCGCGCATCATCACAAAGGGTAATGGCGTTCTGGTAACGGATCAGCACGGCAAGGAGTATATCGACGCCTTCGGTGGCCTTTATTGCGTCAACGTGGGCTACGGGCGGCGCAAGATTGCGGACGCAATTTACGAACAGGCAAAAAATATTTCCTATTATCATGCGTACGCTGGGTCTTCCAACGAGCCGGTGATTCGGCTATCCGAGAAGATTCTCGGCATGACGCCGCCAGGAATTAGCAAGATCTTCTACGGCTTGTCCGGATCGGACGCAAACGAAACGCTGATCAAAATCGTCTGGTATTACAACAATGTTCTGGGGCGGAAGGACAAGAAGAAAATAATATCAAGACACCGCGGTTACCATGGCGGGACGATTATGTCGGGTAGCCTGACGGGTCTGCCGGTATTCCATACGGCATTCGACCTGCCTGTTCGACCCGTGCTGCATACGTCGACGCCACACCATTACTGGGGGGCACATCCGGGTGAGTCCGAATACGAGTTTGCCGAACGATGTGCGGCCGAACTGGAAGACATGATCGCCTCCGAAGGCGCCGACACCATCGCAGCGTTTATCGCCGAGCCGATGCTCGGCACGGGCGGCCTCATTCCGCCACCCGAGGGTTATTGGGAACTGGTGCAGGCTGTGCTGAAGAAGAATGATGTTCTCCTGATCGTGGACGAGGTAGTTTGCGGGTTCGGGCGCATGGGTACCGCATTTGGCTGCGACCATTACGATATCCAACCTGATCTGATGACCATCGCCAAAGGTCTTACCAGTGCCTACCTGCCGTTGTCCGGCGCATTAGTCAGTGATTCCATCTGGAGCGTGCTGGAGCAAGGCTCCGATCAGTTCGGGCCGTTTGCGCATGGCTACACCTATTCGGCACACCCGCTCTGTGCGGCGGCAGGATTGGCCAATCTCGAAATCCTCGAAGAGGAACAGATTATCGACCATGTGGCAACCGTCGGCCCGTATCTGCTACGCGCACTCTCGGAACGACTGGACGAGCATCCGTTTGCCGGTGAGGTGCGCGGCGACGGCATGCTCGCGGCAGTAGAATTCGTTGCGGATCGAGACAGGAAGACGCGCTTCAATCCCGCGGACAAGATCGGCCCAAAACTCGCTGAGGCATGCCTTGAGCGGGGACTGATCGCGCGCGCAATGCCGCACGGAGACATCCTGGGTTTTGCACCGCCATTGATCATTTCGCGTGCTGAGATCGACCGGGCCGCCGATATCGTTGTGGATGCCGTACACGCCACGTTGTGAGAAGGCTCGGCAGCGATTGTCTGCCAGAATGTGCCGAAAAATGACAAATCGACTACTATTCCAGATAATTCCACCAACCGATATCCGGGCATGAAACTCGACAGTTACGACATCGCTATTCTGAACGTCTTGCAACAAAACGGTCGCATTAGCAAACGGGATCTGGCGGAGAAGATCGGACTATCGGTCAGTCCCTGCTGGGTACGCATGCGCAAACTGGAAGAGCAGGGTTATATCCGTGGCTACGAGGCGAAGATTGAATTTGACCGAATCGTCCGTTTTTGCCACGTGACAACGATGGTCCGGCTGGAAGCGCATCACGCCCGTGACTTCAAGCGCTTCGAAACGGCGATCAATAATACGCCCCAGATCGTACGTTGTGATGCTGTGATCGGAGAAGTCGATTACATACTGCAGTTTGTTACCATCGATATCGATCATTATCAACGTCTGATCGAGAGTTTACTCGAGAGCGATATTGGGATACTGAATTATTTCAGCCACGTGCAGAGCAAAGCGATCAAAGACGATTCCAGCAGGCTATTGGAGTCATTACTCGGCGAAACCGGTTACGAATTCAAATTATAGCGGCCCGGATGTGGTTAGTGTGAGTGTCGATTTCACCAAACTCTTGTCCAAGGCGGACGTGACGCTCACGGTTTGGCTTGTTGACAATGGTCGGAACTGATCGCCCCTCGGAAAGCCGCCACAGGTAATCTGTTTCGCATAACGGCAGCAATGATTTTCGACGTTCGCGGTCGATCGATCCTAAATCACGGACGCACGTATTTGCGGGACTATGTGGCAACTGCGACCTAGCTGCCCCCCTTTCTGAGGCTAATTCAAACAGAGCTGCGCAAGTGGAGGATCGAGTAATGGCACATCGGGTCGGACCGCGAGAATGTAAAGCCGGTACGTAGACTGCGCTTTCAAGCGCGCGATAGGAGACGAGGATGTTCTGGCGAATTCCATCAGGATTCTCCTGGCCACCGAACACCTGAACGGCCACGAGGGAGTCCAGGCGTCTGTGTTGCCCTTCCGACTGCTAGAGAGTTTCCCTTGCCCGTTGGCGGATGTAGTGCTGCAGGGCTTTCAGTTGCGCATCCGTGATCGCCGGACTCGCGGGCATTCCCCGGGCAACGTTCGTACCGGTACGAACCACAGCGGCAAAGCTCTCCTCCTGCAGGACAATCTCCGAAGCTCTCAGGTCGGGCGCCATACCCGCAGCCATGACGCCGAGGCCGTGGCAGGCCAGGCAGGCACCGTATTCCATTGCGCCTTGCTGAGCCAGGGCAGGGTCGATCACAAAGTCCGGTGCTTCGATCGGTTCCGGAAAAAACGGCGGCGGAAGCGCCGGCATATTGGCCGTCCCGTCAAGCGAAAAGGTTACGAGGCGGCGCATATGTTTTCCGTAGTCCCACCCCAGGCGGCTCGGGCTGAATTCTTCCGATGCGAACAGTGCACCGAGTCCCGCAGCACCGCCGCCCCAGCCCACCAATATGGAAACGAATTGCCTGCCGTTCAACTCGTAGGTAATCGGTGCAGCAGTCATACCCAGTCCGGCATTGAAGGTCCACAGCGCTTCCCCGGTGCGGGCATCGTACGCGACGAACTTTCCGTCGGCTCGCCCCTGGAAAACGAGATTCCCGGCTGTCGTCAACGTACCGCCGTTCGGGCCGCTTTGCTGAGGAATCTGCCAGGCCGCCTGTTGTTTCACCGGGTCCCACGCAATCAACGAGGCAGGGTAGTCCCGTGGTGGTTCCGCCGGCAGCGGGTTGACGCCGAAGCCACCGGTAAACTCCTCCATTTGGAAAGCGTCGAGATCGAAGCCTGCGTCCGAATAGTTGGTGGCATAGTGCATCGCCGGGAAATAGGCGAGGCCGGTCTGCGGGTTGTACGACATTGACATCCAACTGTGTGCCCCGTAGGGGTTCGGCGTAATGTACGCCGTATCCGATTCGTACCGGGCGCCCGGTACTTCGACAGGCCGGCCGGTTTCGATATTGATATGCGTGGCCCACGTGGTTTCGACAAAGGGTTCGGCGGAGATGAGTTTGCCGTTCTCCCGGTTGATCACATAAAAGAATCCGTTCTTGGGTGCGTGCAGAATGGCCTTGACCGGTTTATCGGCCGCATCGCCTGTCTGCAAGTCGGCCAGCACGATATCCATGTTGGAGTTGTAGTCCCATGATTCACCCGGTGTGGTCTGGTAGTGCCAGAGGTATTCGCCGGTGTCGGGATCCAGCGCAACAATGGAACAGAGAAACAGGTTGTCGCCGCCGTCCGGGCTGCGAATCTTACGATTCCAGGGAGAGCCGTTGCCGGTACCTATGTAGACCGCGTCCAGTTCTGCGTCATAGGTAAAGCCATGCCAGGCATTGCCGCCGCCGCCATGTCGCCACCATTCGCCCGTCCAGGTCTGGGCCGCCATTTCCATGGCCTCGCTCTCGAATCCATCCGCTGGATTGCCGGGCACGATGTAGAACTTCCACGCTTCTTCACCGGTTTCGGCATCGTAAGCTGTTACCCAGCCGCGCGTCGGGCCATTCTCTGTGCCTCCATTCCCGATGAGGACCTTGCCTTTGAAGGCTTTGGGTGCGCCGGTGATGTATAGCGCCCGATTGATATCGAAGGTCCGAACCATCCATAGTTCTTTGCCGGTCTCCGCATCGAGGGCGAACAGTCGGCCGTCCCAT
>Ga0224512_10000974_pt1 | contig 28801 bp, 30 predicted proteins | sample SF_May12_sed_USG_4_FD_169103 | JGI IMG/M metagenome (GOLD analysis project Ga0224512, IMG submission 169103) | Sediment microbial communities from San Francisco Bay, California, United States - SF_May12_sed_USGS_13 | ecosystem: Environmental > Aquatic > Marine > Sediment | place: USA... | reverse complement strand
CGCAAACTGGACGGACAGTGATATCGAGCATATTGATGAGCGACTTGAAATCTTTAAAGGTCGAATCGGTCGTGACGAGTGGGTTTCTCAGGCGGATCGATTGCGCCGGGAACCGACCGCAGCCCAACAACCGACGGAGATGCGGTTCAGCGCGTAAGCGTGGCGTCGGGGGGGGCCGGCCGGTTGATTGTCAACGATTGTTACATCCCGGTCGGGCATCCCTTTTCCTTCCTATACTCCGGCCTCGAAAACTTGAAACACCTACCTGACAACGATTGGAGTATTAGGGCATGAACCATCAACACATGAAACTGCTGGCGATTATCGCTGGCGCGGTTACCGCCGCAGGCTGCTCAACAATGGCAGCTGAAAATTCGGGCGCGTATGAGGGCAGTAGCTCCTCGTCGGCAATTGGCTCTGCATCGGGGGGCGAATTGATTACCTCGCAGAATCGCATCGCAGCACTCGAAAAAGAACTCGCAAATTCGGAGCGCCGATTGGCAATGGCAAACGAAGACTCAGCCAATAACAACGCTGCGTTTGGAAATATGTCAGGAGACGCAAGCCTTTTTCCGCCGAACCCAAAAGCAGGCCAGTGCTACGCACGAGTCTTGATACCAGCAACCTACAATTCTACGACCGAGCAGGTCGTCGTGCGTGAAGCAGGCGAGCGCTTCGAAATCACGCCGGCCCGATATGAGGCTGGCACCGAGACTGTATTGGTCAAAGAGGCATCCACACGACTCGAGATCATACCGGCCGTTTATGAGAACGTTGAAGAACGCATCTTGGTTAAGCCTGCATCAAAGAAGATTACTGAGATTCCAGCTGTGTACGAAACAGTAACTGAAAGAGTTCTCGACAAAGCAGCGCACACAGCATGGAAGAAGGGCCCGGCTGCCGCGCAATCGAGCAATGTTCTGTCACAGTCCGCGACAGACACCGGCGAGATAATGTGTCTCGTCGAAGTTCCTGCCACCTACAAGACCGTGCAGAAACGAGTTCTCGTCAGTCCGGCCCGAACAGAAGAAGTGGTCATCCCCGCTGAGTACAAGACCGTCACGAAATCTGTTGTAGCACGACCTGCAACGAGCAAAGAGATCGTCATTCCGGCGCAATATGGCGACGTGAAAGTGACGAAACTAGTGTCACCGGCTCAGGAACGACGCATCGCCATTCCCGCTGAATATGACACCGTGACGAAGACCGAGAAGGTCACCGAAGAAGGCATGGAGTGGCGTCAGGTTGTGTGCGAAGTGAACCTTACTCGCGAAAATGTCGTGGCTCTGCAGAAGTCGCTGACTGATGAAGGCTACTACAAGGCAGGCATCGACGGAATCATTGGCGGACAGACGCTCTCAGCAGCCCGTGCGTACGCACTCGCTAAAAATCTTCCGGCCGGCAGCAACTATGTTCCGATTGAAGTTGTTAACAGTCTCGGGATAAAGCTGTAAGGAGCTATTGAGCAACGTTAGAACCTTGACGGCCGGCCACGGGATGTGGCCGGCCGTCAATTATAAAGACACCTGGATGGGAGATTGATATGACAATTGCTCGCGTAACGGAAATCACGGCAGCATCAACAAAGAGTTTTGAGGATGCGATTAACGCAGGCCTCGGCAAAGCAAACGAAACCCTGGAAAACATTGAAGGGGCGTGGGTCAAGGATATGAAGGTCAGAGTGACTGATGGACGGGTTAGTGAGTACCGCGTCAATCTCAAACTGACGTTCGTGCTCCGCTAATTATAGGAACAGCAAGATTCTGTCGAACCAGAAAAAAGGATAAGGATAATGTCAAAGAGTATTGAAACAATAGAAGGGATCGGGCCCAAATTGGGCGAAGCATTTAGAAGTGCCGCAGTTCGTACGGTCGATGATCTGCTTGCCAGAGGCGCAAGCAAAGGGGGCCGCCGAGAGCTTGCCAAAATGACTGGCATCAGTGAGGCCCGGATACTGAGGTGCGTAAATATGGCGGACCTGTTCCGAATAAACGGCGTAGCGAGTCAGTACGCGGAATTGCTCGAAAGCGCTGGCGTTGATACTGTCAAAGAGTTGAAGCATCGGAATGCCGAAAACCTCGCCGCGAAGATGGCGGAGCTAAATGAGAAGAAGAAGCTCGTGCGACGCCCGCCAAGCGCGATCGTTGTACAGGGATGGGTTTCGCAAGCGAAGAAATTAGCAGCAAAAGTCTCCCACTAGAAACACGCGACAGCGGGAGTAGCTCAGATAGTCTGGACTGTGGTCGACACGTGAAATCAATAAATGAATACTGATGAGGAAGCGGCGATCGTAGTACCGGATCCATTTGCTCGGCGGTTGATGGCTCAATACCTCGACCGACGAGGTCGGGATTTTGAAATGTTGAGTGCCGCTGTTGCCGATTCCGATTTTGATACAATTGAATTGATTGGGCACAAGTTGTATGGATCTGGTTCGGCGTACGGGTTACACGAAGTGTCGAGACTGGGCGAAAAGCTGGAAGGTGCGGCACAGGCTCGAAATTCAGCAACAATCGTAGCTTTGATCGAAGAGCTGGAGAACTTCGTGCAGCAGTTGAAACTGTCGTAATTCCACATGGAAATTGCATGCGCATTGCGATTCTAGAGGACGATCCTGACCAGGCGAAAATTGTAAGCCTATGGTTGCAGGATGCCGGCTATTCCGTGACCTGCGAGCTAAGTTCAGCCGGATTTGTTCGCGCAATTCGACGCGATAGCTTCGATCTTTATCTACTTGATTGGGTCGTTCCGGTCCTTAGTGGCATCGAGGTATTGCGGAAACTGCGAAGCGAGATGGGTGATAATACGCCAGTGATCGTTGCGACAGTTAAAGACAAAGAACAAAGTATCGTTCGTGCTCTCGAGGCTGGGGCGGACGACTATATCGTTAAGCCAATGAGGCAGGCGGAGCTGGTGGCACGAGTGGCTGCCATTCTTCGTCGTGTTGGCATCGGCGCAACGTCCGACCCCGTATTCGACGCAGCGCCCTACGAAATAGACATTCGAAGGCAAGCTCTGTTTTTGGAGGGCGAAGAGATTTCACTTACGAATCGCGAATTTGAGTTAGCCGTTTTTTTCTTCCGGAATGCCGGAAAGTTACTGTCACGGGGTCACCTCCTCGATGCGATTTGGGGCATAGACAACGAGAGCGTGTCTACGCGCACAGTGGATACTCACGTAAGCCGACTTAGACGGAAGCTAGGACTAAACGAAAGCAGTGGCTGGACGCTGACAGCGGTCTATCAACATGGGTATCGAATGGAACGTGTAACATAGCCTACAATCAGTAGGTAGTTGCCATGCCAGGGGAGGATGACGATATGGCTCGCAAGCAATACGGGAAACAAGACAACGCAGATTCGGATGACGGGCTGGAAGGCAACGTTGACCAGATACGGCAAATCCTCTTTGGCGGCCAAATGCGCGACTACGAGAAGCGTTTTGCCGCAATGGAAAAGCATCTGACGAAATCGATAGAGCAGCTCGCCCGTAGCGTCGAGAAGCGAATTGATCGGTTGGATGGCTTCGCAAAGCGAGAGCTCGACAAGCTTTCGGAACAAATCAAAGTTGAACGACAGAGCCGCACCGAGGAAAGCAAACAAACGTCAAAAAACGTCGATGAAGCAACGCAGCAAATTGAAGGCTGGTTCGCTGAAGTGGAGGAGCAAATGGAAACGGAGGTTCGTGATTTGCGGTCCGCCGTGAAGGCTCAGGAAGACGATTTGTTAGCGGCAATCGATGCGATGTCAACGGATCTTTCTTCCAAACTGCGAGCTGAAGCCGCAGAGCTGGTAGATGCGAAGCTCGGGCGGGAAGACTTAGCCAGTTTATTGTCTGAGGTTGCGCTGCGGCTGAAGAAAGATTCTAAGCTGCCGAAAGCCTAGATAACGATCCACCTTACTTCGATGGACGATCTCGACAAGCTAAAAGACCTGCTGTTCGGTGCCGAAAAGGAGGCGCTTGACTCCATCTCTGAGCGTGTGGAGCGACCAGAAACGCGAACAGCGGACGTTTCTGACGTCTTGCCAGAAGCGATTCGTCAGAGCCACAGAAGAAATGGAGAACTTGTAGAGTCACTCACAGAACCAGTCGGAGAGTGCTTACAGCAAGCGTTCCGAGATGATCCGGAAACCTACGGCGACGCACTGTACCCTGTAATGGGCCCCGCAATTCGAAAATCGATTGCGCAGGCTCTCAGAGCTCTTTCAGAGCGATTGAACAGGGTTGCCGAGCAGAGCTTTACGCCGAAGGGACTCAAATGGCGGCTTCAAGCGTCTCGCGCCGGAATACCGTTTAGCGATTTCGTGGTGCAAAGATCATTACTTTACCGCGTAGAACAAGCGTACCTGATCAGTCGCGAGAACGGGCTACTAGTCGAGCATGTTCATCATTTAGCATCGAAAATCAAAGATAGCGACGCCGTATCGGCGATGTTCACGGCAATCCAGGATTTCGTAAAAGAAAGCTTCTCCCCGGATCGCACGGGGCGCCTTGAGACCGCGGACATGGGAGAGTTCACATTGTGGGCGGTGCACGGTCCGCACGCGTTGCTTGTTTGCGTGATTCGGGGCGTACCGCCGGGAAGCTTGCGAGGTGAGCTTAGCGCGATACTAGAGCGCATTCATTTTCGCTACGGTGAATCCATACGAAATTATTCCGGCGACACGTCATCAATGCCGAACGTCGATCGTGATCTGAGAAAGTGCCTGGAGTTTCAGGCCGCTCAGGATGGCGAAGACGAGAAAAGCGGTGTTCCCTGGCCTACGTTAATCGCGATTCTGGTGGCCGTATCAGTCCTCGGCTACTTTTTAGTGACTAGCTGGCTAGAGTCCCGACAGCTCGATGAATTGACCGTGGCGTTGAGGGAAACACCGGGGCTTTACGTCGCGGGTGCGACGAGGGACGGGGATAAATTTGTAATTGACGGAATGCGAGATCCATTGGCCACGCCAATTTCCGAAGTTGCCGCAGGTTTCGAGATTCGAGCGGACCAGATCGTTGAAAACATGACGGCGTTTCAGTCGCTCGAACCAGTAATCGTAAAAAGACGGGTCGAGAGTGCGCTGGCGGATGTCAATTCAGTCAGTTACACAATTTCCGGGACCAACCTGACCGTTAATGGCGAGGCACCTCGGGCATGGTTGGATTCAACCCGGTCGCAACTCCTCGCAATTGCAGGAATTGATAGCGTAGACCTGAGCAACATTGTAGATAGCGATCTAAGACAGTTGTTGGCGGAGATAAACGCGCTTTCCGGATCACGGTTTCTATTTTCGAGTGGAACCATTCTCGCACCGACCCAAGAGAATTCCCTTCGCGCCTTTGCGGAGACCCTCGCTAATTTACAGTCTCGAGCAGCTCAGTCGAAACACGTGATCGGAGTGAGTCTCACGGGATCGACAGATCCGTCGGGTGACCCATTGGCGAACGCGGAAATTGCACGGCGGCGTGTAGCAGCAGTTTCCGCGATACTTTCGGAATATGATATAGCGAGCGACGAACAACCGTTATCCAGCGATCCTCCTTCGGCGACCGATGCACTTCAGCCTTTCGCCTTGCGTAACGTTGTAGTCAATCTAACCGTGGTTGGTTCGAGCGACGGCCCATGACGCAAATTACGAGCAAAATATGCGTGGTCGGCGATTTCGCTGTCGGCAAGACCAGCGTAATCGAGCGTTTTGTAAGCAACCAATTTTCCGAAAAATATTTGACCACTGTCGGTGTAAAAATCGACACTAAAGAAATATCGCTTGCGGAGCGAGGAATCTCCGTCAAGTTGATCATCTGGGATGTAGCGGGCGCAGAAGAATTTGGCGCCAAGGAATTCGCCTACCTGCGCGGTGCAACAGGTTTCATATTTGTCGTCGATGGGACTCGAGAGCAAACACTGATTTCAGCACAGAATTTGCGAAATCAGATTCGCGAGAAATATGGCGTATTGCCAGCCGTGCTGCTCCTGAATAAGTGCGATCTTTCCGGAATGTGGCGAATTGATAATGAAAAAATCGAGCCGCTGAGAGCAGATTTTGACGAGGTCTATCGTACTAGCGCTAAAACCGGTGTTGATGTCGAGGTGGCGCTCAGTATGCTCGCAAACCTGATTGTTACTCAAGACCTTCGCTAGTCAAATGGTTTTTCCGGAAAGCGTCGTCGAGTACTTGCGGGGGAAGTTTTCCGACGAAATGAATCCGGTCTGCTTGCTCATTGACGCAGAGTACAGAGTGATCGACATTTGGGGGGATCGGGCCTGGTGTAACCTGGACTCCATACAAATTGGAGCCGATGCGCTCGACTTTGCACCCTATCTATATGATTCGCTGTCTGATCAGCCAAGAATAACTGAATACATCTCATTGCCCGGTGAAATCGTCGCACATGCGCATACGATTCCGGCGGATCGAGGTTTCTACGTAGTACTGTTAAACGCAAGAGAGGACCATGATTCGATCCAAATGCGGCAGCAGTCCGTCAACGAACTGCGGTTACTTCATGCAAGCCAGCAGCGGCTTATCTCCCGCCAGCGAGACATCATCAGCGAATTGGTTGAAGCTAAGGCTGAGCTTGACCACCTCCGCAAAGAAGCGGAGCGAAGCAGCTTTAGCAAGGGTGAGTTTATTGCGGTGATGTCGCATGAATTTCGGACGCCGTTGGCTTCAATTATCAACTATGCAGATCTTGCACTCGAGCCCGACGCAACGGAAAACAATATTCACAAAAGTATCGAGGCCATCACTCGGTCAGCGCGACACCTGACTGCGCTCGTCGAGGCCGTACTGGATGAGGCGCGTCTGGATGCTGGCCAGCTTGAACTTCGTGAGACTGAATTCGATCTGCATGACTTACTCCAGAACCTGTCGGCCATGATGGCGCCGATGGCGGCAGACAAGGAGCTGTCTTTCTCTTGCCGGATCGACAGTGCGGTCCCTCGACATATCTATGCTGATGAAGTGCGGCTTCGGCAGATACTCATCAACCTTCTCGGCAATGCGATAAAGTTTACGGTTGATGGTGGTATACAAATTACGACAACGTACGCGGATGGCCGTCTTGTCTCATCGGTCGCCGACACCGGGCCAGGTATTAGTAGCGAGGACCAGGAGCGAGTCTTCCAGGCTTTCGAGCGAGGCTCGAAGGAAAATGACGCCGGGGCTGGTCTCGGGCTCACAATTTCACTCCGACTTGCCCAGTTGATGGGTGGCGAGCTTTCGTTGGACTCAACGCCGGGCCAGGGTTGCACGGTTGCAGTCAATTTGCCCGTTACCGTTGGTAAGGAACACCGCGACGTCGTCGCGGAGGGGCTCACTGCGCCTCCACAAGAGTCGTTTGCGACCAAAGCGGTCAGCGTGTTGGTGTGCGACGACGACGAGGATATGCTCGCGTTGGTCGAATACTATCTTCATCGCGCAGGCTATGGCATTGTCATAGCGACCAATGGTACCGACGCAGTAGCGAAAACTGTTGCGTATGAACCGGACATAGTACTCATGGACTGCAACCTGCCCGGGCTTAGCGGCATAGAAGCGGTGACTAAGTTGCGTCAAGGCGGGTATGAGAAGCCAGTTATTGCGCTAACCGCGTCAAAATTATCCGAAGAAGACCAACAGCGATTCACGATGTGTTTTCGTAAGCCGGCGCCCATGCAAAAACTCTTGGCCGAGATCAAGGCGCTAACGCACTAAATACGTGCCGGACTTCAACGCCGGCAACGTAATCATGTCGCGGCGATGCTCGCACATATCTCTATCGACCCGGTCTTACATGCTTCGCCAGCGCGGATCGGGTGAGCGACTGAATGGCTGTTTTACCGCCCGAGCCGGACATCATTTGTACATTGACCCGATTTCCCGCGTCCTGCACTAATCGGGGTCATATCAGACAAAGGCAAACGTGAGAAAACTCCGGGACGCAAAGCCACGGGTTCTCGCCTCCACCGAGTAACCTGACGATTGGACGACCGATTTCCGTCTGCCCTGGCGTCTAATCATATGCATAACTAAGTAGCATAGCGTGTTTGGCTGTGTTGCCACACTTGCTGACATATGTGCGAGGAGAACTAGAAATGAAACAAAAACATTTAATGTCAAATACACTTTTCGGAGTAGCCGGTGCAATGGTTGCCATGGCGATCACTGCGATCGCAACGGCAACCGAACCGTGCAACGACGACGACGGCCTGGGTGAGTGCAAAGCGCTTATTGAAATCAATGCCACGGATGGGGATATTGGTTTCCATTTCCTGATGGATGGCGATGACCTGATTAAAAGCGAAGTCAGGAATCCTGATGGATTTAAGATCTTCGAAGCGATCGCGAAAAAAGAAGAGCGTGAACAATTTATGACAGAGACCTTTGTCGAGAGTGCCGAGCCGCTGTGTTGGAACGATCCGGACGCCGATGAGGACGATGAAATCGTCACATTGGAAGAGTTCCTGGAGCTGTGGACACCCGGCTTCTACGAATTCGTTGGGAAGGGAGAGGAAGGAGAGATTATATCGGGCGTAACGGAGCTTGCCTTTGACATTCCCGCCGCTCCCGCGAGCGTAGCGTTTGATGATGTCACTAACCTCATTTCATGGGCTGCAGGTAATGACCTCGGTAAATGTGCAACCTCCGCCGAGCTGACTGACCTTGTCGCTGATGGCGTACTTCCTGTACATCCCGCCGCTGTACTCGTTGCCGAATGGGAAGTAGTTTTCGAGGCAGACATTCCCGGTAATCTGAAGTACTCGGTACGCATACCCGGCGTCAGCCCGACGGTGGTATCGGTGCCCCAGGAATTTCTCGACTACCTTGATGATGATACGCCAGCGAAAATCGAAGTAGGAGCGATTGGATATGGTGACAATGCGACGTTCAGCGAAGTAGGTGATATCTGCGTCAATATGGATGACGGCTGCGACGGCGAAGATTAAATCGCGCATATTGTCTGGCGCTGAAAGAGCTGCGTGAAATCCAAGGACAGCAATCGCCTTTTGACACGTAACAGTCGAGAGAGGCGATTGCGGCCCGACGCCGCTGACCTGCTGACCGCCAAACACGAAACGATACTGTGTCTCCAGCGCGACTCGAGCACCAAAATGAAACCGGCCAATTACAACACTGTGACCGCAAACTCTGCTCGCCAGGCGGGTCTGGTGGCGTGTCTTTTGCTTTTTGTCAACGGCGTCACGGCACAGGACGCTTTCGAGGACACGCAGGTATCCGCCGACAGCGTAACAAGCTACGTGTACGTCGAGATGAGCGATGATCTCCTGACGCTGACAGCGTACAACGCGGGCATTCAGGCTGTGCTCGACGAGATTGCTCGCCAAAGCGATCTGATGGTCGTCTCGCATGGTCCGCTGGACGGTCGGCTCACCCTGGAACTCGAACGACTACCCTTGTTCGAGGCGTTGAGGCGCATTATGCGGGATCAAAGTTACCTGTTGCATCAGGTGCAGGCGGCGACGGGCGCAAGGATCGCAAACCATGCGCGTCAGAGCACCCTCTGGGTCTTCTCCGATGGATCAGCGAATGACCCCGGTTACACGGAAGCTGCCAGCCACTCTGTGTGGGAAACCAGGTCCGCCATCGAGGTGCTGCAATCGCAACTGATGAGCGATGACATCAGCGTCAGACAAGACGCCATCAAGGGCCTGAGAAGGCTTAAGGTGAACGAAGTCATTGCGCCTTTGAGCTACGCTCTGGCCGACGAGAACAAGAAAGTTCGCGTCAAGGCCATTTATGCGTTGGCAGATATCGGTGGAGAGGATGCCGTCGCAGCGATGGCTGCCGCTGCCGGCGATGAGAACGAATGGGTTCGAGCAGAAACGGCGTATGCGTTGGGTATGCTTGGCGGCGATACTGCCATTCAGGTCCTCAAACATGCGCTCCAGGATGCTGACTCTAACGTGCGGCAAACTGCCATCGAGGCATTGGCAGACGTCGGTGGGGAAACAGCCATGCGCGTCTTGGATCAGGCGTTAGAGGATCAGGACAACGGTGTGCGACAAGCTGCCAGTGAAGCTCTGGCGGAGCTGTTGAGCCAAGACCCGCTTTCGGACTCTGAATAGCAAAATCGCTAGTTTGCTCTTCGTTGAAGTTGCCTGTCACGCTCAGGCGGACGTATGCCACCGGTACGTGCCAGAAAGCCTTGTATCGATGAGTGGCTGCGACCAAAGTGACGGACTATCGAATGTAGAGACTCACCTTTCTGCCAGCGATCCCACATCGATGTCTTGTCTGTTTCGGTGTAATAGATTCTTGTTGGATACTTCATTTGCAGCACCCTTATCTCTGTAGTTAGAGATTAGGTGTTGCATTGACCGGTTGAAATCGCAACCGATAGAGGCCGTTACTCAAGCTTCAAGAATCCATGGTCGCTTCCTACATTAGAAGTGACAGGTTTCCTGCTGCGCCATTGGCCTTTGATCCGGGCACGCGTTGGGGGTATGGAATTGGCACAGACGTGCTGGGCGTGCTGATGACGCAAATCATGCCATTCTTCGACCCTGAGGTGCTCTCGCTTCTTGACCACTTTGAGACGGCAATATACCGACAGGTCAACGCATCCAAATAGCCGCACCGTAGTGGCTGCTTCTGACCTGACCGAACACCAGGAGCCAATAGGGAAATTGTCTTTTTTCGGCGGCGGGCTGAGCTTACGCCGTATTGCCACCATCAATGGGAATCGCAGCTCCGGTGATCTGCGCCGCAGCATCAGAGGCGAGAAACAGGGCCAGGGCGGCGACTTCATTTGCTGATGTGACCTTGCCGGTCGGGCTGCTCCTGGCGGATTCGAGCACAGCCTCGTCTGCATCAAGTCCGCGAACCGCTCCCGCTGCGTAGAGCATCGGTGTTTCAACGTCTCCCGGACATATCGCGTTGACCCGAATTCCTTCGTGGGCGTGATCAAGTGCCATTGCCCTGGTCATCAATACAATGCCGCCCTTGCTGGCACAATAAGCAACTGCTTTGTTGCCGCCGGCGAGACCCCAATCAGAAGCAATATTCAAGATGCTGCCTTTAGTGTCGCGCAGGTGCGGTACTGCCTCGCGACTTAAATAGAACGGCGCATTCAGGTTGACCGCTATTGTTTGCAGCCAAACCTCATCGGTCGTGTGTTCCGCATCTGCAGAATGGTAAATACCGGCATTGTTGACCAGCAGGTCAAGCCGCCCAAACTGGTTCACACACGAAGAGACCAGGTCGACACACGAATCCACAGATGTAATGTCTCCAACCCAGGCATGTACGTTGGCGCACTGGGTGCGAAGTTCCTCGGTGCGCGCTGTGTCCCGCCCTGCTGCCATGACTGAATAACCTGCTGCCGCAAGACTCAATACAATCGCTCTGCCGATTCCCGAGCTGGCCCCTGTTACCAGCGCAACTTTCTGCGTCATGTTGATCCTCTAAATCTATAAACTTCAAAAACGTCCGAAATGTGAACTCCGCGTATCTGGTATTTACCCGGAACCAGCATAATTGAGACGAAGTCAAAAGCTGTCATAATATTTGCGAGTACGCAATAACGAGATAAAACCGAAATGCTCACTGCTAGCAAAGTTACTCTGTTGTTCTTATTCACTTCGCTGTTCTGTGCGGTTGAAGGACGCGCCGACATATATAAGTGCAAAGATGCCAACGGCGACGTCATGTACTCGCAAACGCCCTGCAAGAAACAGAAATCGAAAAAAATAGGCAACACGGCATCAGAAAAACCGGAGCCAAAAGACTGTTCGTTCGCCAGCCGGTTCGCTGTTACAACGGCGCGTTATATGCGTGCCGGTTCACGCTCCGATGAGATATTCAATCGCTATGGTGGTCTGGACGCGCTATCGAAAGGCTCGATAGGAGTTATCAACTACGTCTACTCTTTTCGTACCAACGCCGATGTCACCGAGGAAAGAATTGGCGGTTTGGCACAAGCCAAATGTCGAGCAGGATCTTTCGGTGAGGTCAGTTGCGAAGCACTGCCACGGTCTTTTACCGAAGGGCTTGGCGGATGTGATGCAAATGACCTGGTTGAAACGCAGGAACCACCAACAACGATACCCGACGCAACAGAAGAGCCGACAGGATATCGCGCTGCTCCGACAGCAGGTGACCCGCGTAGCGGCGAACTTACACAACAATGTAAGAAACGAAACCGGGACCAGATCGATGCGATAGATGCGGAGATGCGTCGAGGATATTCATCGGCACAGGGGGAGGCGTACCGGGAGCGGCTTCGGGTCTTGACGCAACGCTTACGCAATTGTTGATTGGCATAAAAAAAGGCGAGACCCGAAGATCTCGCCTTTCCGTACTCAATATCGCTAAGCGCTAGAGAGGTACGATGTTCTCCGCCTGCGGACCTTTCTGGCCCTGCGTTACGGTGAATTCGACTTTCTGGCCTTCGGCGAGAGATTTGAATCCGTCACCCTGAATTGCGCTGAAATGCGCAAATACGTCTGGGCCGTTTTCTTGCTCGATGAAGCCGAAGCCTTTGGAGTCGTTGAACCATTTAACGGTTCCTGTAGTAGTCGACATAATTGTCTCCTGATAGATCACTAGTAAATGTGGTCTCGTTAAAGACCGTTTGGCTGGAAATTTTGCTATTACTTATGAAAAACAGGACGAGCTACCAAAAGGAACTTCGAAACGTTAACAATAAATAGTTGGCGTACTTTCTAGCTGGGCGCAGTATATACCCGATTTTGACGCTTACAAGTGATTTTGGTCGTTTATTGAGCGATTGGACAAAAACCAGATCGGCAAGAATTCGTACTTGTCGACAAAAAGGATGCCCCACCAGCATGGCGACAAGCAGACAACTGAGCAAAGAAGAGCTGGCGCAAGGCCTTGATATTGTTTCGCAATCCCCAAAAGGCGAAGGAGTGCTGCAGCTCATCGTGAGGCGTCCGGACGTCGATCAACGTGAGTCCGTTGCCAAAGGCCACCTCGATATCAGAGAGGGTCTTGTAGGCGACAGCTGGCGAGCGCGCGGCAGCGGGCACATGCCTGACGGCCAGGCTGACCCGGACATGCAACTTAACATAATGAACTCCCGTGTCGCCGAACTGGTAGCAAATGGACTTGAGCGGCGCGAACTCGCCGGTGATCAGCTGTACCTCGACATGGATCTCAGCAGAGAAAATCTGCCGCCCGGTACACAGCTCGCGCTCGGAGAAGCAATCATCGAGGTTACCGAACCACCGCACACCGGATGCAAGAAATTCGCCGCACGATTCGGGACGGAGGCCATGGTGTTCGTCAATTCAGGTATGGGCAAGACACGAAACTTTCGTGGCATCTGCGCAAAGGTTGTTCAGTCCGGCGACATTCGGGTAGGCGACGTCGCCCGCAAAGTCTAATTAATAGTGGCGAACGAACAAATAAAGAGCGTGTTACGCATGCGCAAACGGCACACGCCGGACGAGCCTGCGCAGGCAGGGCCGGCGGACGGCCTGCGCCTCATCAATGAGCAGTCTGTGCGCGATGCAATTCTGGCCGCATCGGTTGTAGTTATTCTGTTCGCCGTCTTGTGGGCAATGATGTCGACGCTTCTCGGCCGCATATTCCCCTGGATGACGCTCTTGCTCGGCGTCGTAATCGGGCTGGTCATTCGACGGGCCGGGCGAGGAATCGATTGGCGGTTTCCCGTAATCGCTATCGCCATCACGCTGGGCGGATCACTGTTTGCCAACGTCGTCGTTGCGGCCGCATTTACGGCCGAGGCTCTCGGCACGAGCACAGTCAACGTCCTCCGCGCCGTAACGACGATGACCTGGCCCGTGTTTTTTAATGAGTCACTGTCGCCGGTTGATGTTATCTATGCACTGTTCGCCGCGGGTATAGCGGCGTTCTATTCACAGCGCAGGCTCAACCGCACAGAATTCATGGCGATTCGAAAGTGGGAGGAGCAGCAAGACAAACCGAAGCCGGCGTCAAATGGGCATCAATAATCCATTCTTGATTTCAATGGGACGCCCCGTAAACGATTGCAGCTGTTGCGTCACGAGTTTTTCGAGGTCATGAACGGCATTCACTATGCCGAGGAAATACGGCGGATCTCGACGCAGCAACGTCCAGTCACCGCCCTCAATCACCCGCACAAGGTGCGAGATGTTGTTGGCGATAGCATCGATGTAAGGGTTCTGCCCATCGAACAAAACTTCAATGTACCGATAGCAACGGTTGAACTTTCGATGTAGTCGGTCGCGCATCACCTGCTGATAAAACACCGGTGTCTTTTTTAACAAGTCCAGACCGGATTTGTACCGCACCATATATTCGCCGGGCTTGGCATTCTCGATTGCAACGCCACCAACGACAAACTCCTTGTAAAGCCGGTCGCGACATTTTTCGAGATAACAGCGGTCGGCCATTTGCGCGATCAAATCTGCAGTGCCAACAAGGTGCCCGCAAATGATGTCGCGTGGGTCGTCGAGTTCGATGTCATCGAGGTCGAGTTCATAGCCCGTAAAGTGGACGATAATGCTGCTGACAGCAACGTCCCTGGCCATGCCAAGTTCGGGCAGGTAGCGGCGCAGAAAGTCGGCGCTGCGCGAGACATGCTGAAGCGTAAATTCAGCACCATTTGCAAACTCAGCGTCGCGCTCGTCATGACGAATATAGCCGGAGTCGTGAAACAGCGCGGTAACGATCGCCATCTGGGCGCGTTGTGCGCCGAGCCGATCTTTGGGTTCTACGCTGCGCTCGTAACCGGCGATGAGCCGTGCCACCGCGAGCGTCATATCCAGAGTGTGCTGAACATCGTGGTAGGTCGTATCGCAGCCCTTGTAACCCGGAAATCGGCCGCTAAACAAACGCTCGAAATCGTAAAAGGCCAGCCAGAGCTTGTCGAAAGAGGCGCCAGGAAACACTGCACTGTAAAGCTCGTAGACAGCGTTGCGAACCATGGCAGGGTTGCTGACCTGCACGGTATTGGTGACGTCGTAATCGTTACGGCGATCCTGAGACATGATCTTATTCTTGTTGTTATTCACCCAAATAATACACGGGCAGCCCATCGCCGACAGCGCGAAAACCGGCAATATGTCATGTCATTGTCGGCAATCGAAGACGTCGCTTGGCCAATCAAATATCAAACTCCGCAACCACAGGGGCATGGTCGGATGGGCGCTCCCAGGCGCGAGGTTCTTTATCGACATGGCTGGCGGTACAAATTGCGGCCATCGGCGCACTTGTCAGGATTAAGTCAATTCGAAGTCCGGCATTGCGACGGAAACCTGCCGCGCGATAGTCCCACCAGCTGAAGCTCTTCTCGGGCTGTTCAAACTTGCGAAACACATCCGTCAGGCCAAGGTCGAGAAGCTTGCGCAGGGCATGGCGCTCCTGCGGGCTGCAGAGCACCTCTTCCCCCCACTTTTCGGCGTCGTACACATCTTCATCAGCCGGTGCGATGTTGAAATCGCCGAGCACGACAAGCCTGTCGTGCCGGGCCAACTCTTGCTTAAGAAAGCTGTGCAATGCCGCGAGCCAGCCGAGCTTGTACTCGAATTTGTCCGAGCCAACGGACTGCCCGTTGGGCACGTAAAGATCGACGATGCGCACGCCATTCACGGTGCTTGCCAGCACTCTGCGTTGTGGGTCTTCGAAGCCGGGAAAGTCGGTAACCGGATCTGTCGGCACGGATTTGCTGATGATCGCAACGCCGTTATAGGTCTTCTGGCCGCTGGCGAGCGACTCGTAACCTGCCTCTCGCAGCGCGTCGACAGGGAAGGCCTCCGTAAGCTGTTTGATCTCCTGCAAGACGAGCACGTCCGGGTCGTTGGCGGCCAACCACTCGAGCACGTGCGGCAGCCGTACATTCATGGAGTTGACATTCCAGGTTGCGATTTTCACTTAGTAGCTATCCCACATTGCCGGAGCAGAGCGTCGATGCCAGGCTTTCGGCCCCGAAAGGCGATATACGCCTGCATGATGTCACAACTGCCGCCAACCTCGAGGATTTCGCTGCGGAAACGCCGAGCGGTATCCGCGTCAAACACGCCGGCTTCCTCGAAAGCGCCAAACGCATCTGCAGCCAGCACCTCGGCCCACTTGTAGCTGTAGTAACCAGCGGCATAGCCACCAGCAAATATATGCGAAAAGCCATGCGGCAAACGGTTGTAATCGGGCGACGGTATAAGTGCCACCTCATCGCGAACCTCGGCGAGCACGTCGAGGGCAGCCTTAACCGCCGTTGGGTCGTATTCAGCGTGCAGCCGAAAGTCGAAGAGCCCGAACTCCAGTTGGCGCATCATCGCCATTGCGGCACCGGCGTGCCGGCTCTCGTCCAACTTCTTGAACAAATGCGGAGGTAGCGGCTCGCCTGTTTCAGCATGCGCTGAACACTGCTCCAGCACCTCGTAGTTCCAGGCGAAGTTCTCCATGAACTGGCTTGGCAGCTCCACAGCATCCCATGGAACGCCGTTTATGCCGGCGATACTCGGGTAGTCAATGCGGGTTAGCAAGTGATGCAGCATGTGTCCGAATTCATGAAATAGCGTTACGACGTCTTCGTGGGTTAACAGGGAGCGCTTGTCAGTGCTGTTGTCTGGCGGCGGGAAATTACACACAAGGTAACCGACGGGCAAAATAGTATGCCCATTGAGATTCTTGCGGTTGATGCACTCATCGACCCAGGCGCCATTGCGTTTGCCGCTGCGGGCGAACAGGTCCGTGTAAAAGCCACCGATCAGGATCGAGTGCTCATCATGAATGCTGTAATAGTGCACATCCTCATGCCACGCCGGAATCCCTTCCTCGCGTTTTAGCGTCACGCCGTAGAGCCGCTCCGCAAGACTGAACAGGCCGTCTATTGCTGTTTGTGCCGGGAAGAACTGACGGAGCTCCTCGTTGGATATCGAGTACTTTTTCTGTTTCAGTTTTTCCAGCCAGAAAGCGGCGTCCCAGGGCGCAAGCGTTTGACCCGCAAACTCGGTGAGTTCGACCAGTTCTTTCTCGGCGGAAAGCCTGGAGCGCGACGCGAGTTCCCGAAGGAAGTCGATTACCTCGGCCGGTGCGCTGGCCATCTTCGTTGCGAGGGAGTAGTCGGCATAGTTGCTAAAGCCGACGAGGTTTGCCGCCTCGTGGCGCAGCGACAGGATCTCGGCAATATTGTCGCTATTGTCCCAGGCCGGGTCGGCACCTTTGTCCGATGCGCGCGTTACCCACGCCTTGTACATTGTCTCGCGCAAGGGGCGCTTCTCGGCGAGGCGCATGATCGCGTCGTAAGTCGGGTAGTCGAGCGTCAGCAGCCAGCCCTGCCGATCCCGTTTGCGGGCCTCAGCAGCGGCGCGCTGTAACGCATATTCCGGCAGTCCCTCGAGGTCGCCCTCGTCATCGATGTGCAGGCTCCAGGCGTCTGACGCGTCCTGGATGTTGTGCTCGAAAGCTGCCTGCGTCTTGGCCAGCTGCTGCATGATGGCCTTGAACCTCGCCTTGTCAGCTTCGGGCAAATCTACACCTGCGAGATGAAAGTCGCGCAAGGCGTGCGCGACGACACTTTTCTTCGCTGAGCTGGCATTGCCCTCGAGACCTTTCGCGACAGCCGCGTAGGCTTTTTGCAAACGTGAGTTTTGTGATAATTCGGTGCCGTACTCGGTCAGTAAGGGCAAGGCCTTGTTGTAGGCATCACGCCAGTCGCGAGATCCAAGCACGCCTTGCAGGTGGCTGACTGGTGACCAGACCCGCGACAGCTCGTGGTCCATTTCCTCGAGCGGCGCGACAAGCGATTCGAATGTCGGCTCGTCAGATTTGTCGAGAAGCTCGTTGAGCTTTTCCCTGTGCGCTGCGATAAGCTCGCTGAGCGCTGGCGCAACGTGTTCAGGCAAAATGTCACCAAATCGCGGCAGCGACGAGATGTCGAGCAAAGGGTTGGGCATGCGAATAGCTGATGTTCCAGTAAGGCGCAGAATATTAGCACACGCTATTGATTGTTTTTCATGGAGAAAGTAAGTGCGTAATCGGTTTGATCTGCTTGTTATCGGTGGCGGCAGCGGTGGCATTGCGCACGCGCGCAGAGCGGCAGAGTACGGCGCGACTGTTGGGGTAATTGAATATGGGCCGCTTGGCGGCACCTGCGTCAATGTCGGCTGCGTGCCAAAGAAAGTCATGTGGTACACGGCGGGCCATGCCCACCATTTTGCACATGCGGCAGACTACGGCTTCGATGTTGCCGTTAACGGCCACGACTGGACAACACTCAAGGCTCGTCGTGATGGTTATGTGCATCGGCTGAACGGCATTTACGAGAACAACCTCGACAAGAGCGGCGTCACCACTATCACCGGCACGGCCAGCTTCGTTGATGCACATACCGTGGCGGTTGAAGGCGTGCAATATCATGCGGACCGGATCGTCGTAGCGACCGGTGGGCGGCCAATAGTGCCCAACATTTCAGGCGCGGAACTGGGCATTACGTCGGACGGTTTTTTCGAGCTGGAAGAACGACCACGCCGTGTTCTGGTCGCTGGCAGCGGCTATATCGCGGTCGAGCTTGCAGGCGTCTTCAACGCGCTGGGCAGCGAAACCCAGCTGGTTGTTCGCAAGGACAGCGTCATCCGGAGCTTCGACTCGATGCTCGGCGAGCAGCTGATGGAAGCGATGCAAAATGACGGTGTCCGCATTGATACGCGCGTGATCCCCTTGTCAGTGGAGCAGACGGACGACGGGCTTGTTCTTTACGCAGAAGACGGTCGAAGGTTCGGGCCCGTCGATTGTCTCTTGTGGGCCATCGGTCGGTCGCCGAATGTGGCGAGCCTGGAGCTCGACAATGCAGGTGTGCAATCGGACGACGACGGCTTCATTACGACCGACGACTTCCAACAAACCAATGTTGAAAACATATTTGCCCTGGGCGATGTGACAGGCCGCCCGGCGCTTACGCCCGTGGCGATTGCGGCGGGTCGGCGGCTCGCTGATCGGCTGTACGGGGGAATGGAAGGCCGTCACCTCGATTACAAGCTGATTCCGACGGTCGTGTTCAGCCATCCGCCGATAGCTACGGTTGGCATGACAGAGGATGCGGCGCGGGCTGAGTATGGCGATGCTGTGAAAGTTTACTCGTCAGGTTTTACACCGATGTTTTACGCGCTGGGTGACATGAAGCAACGCTCCGTCATGAAACTGGTGGTTGCCGGAGACGATGAACGCGTACTGGGTTGTCACGTCATCGGTGAGGGGGCCGACGAAATGATGCAGGGCTTCGCGGTTGCGATGCGCATGGGTGCTACCAAGGCAGATTTCGACGATACAGTCGCAATTCACCCTTCAAATGCTGAAGAGCTCGTCACTATGCGTTGATGCGCATCTGTTTGAGGACGGGCGCCGTATTCGGTCGAATGCCTCGCCAGATATGAAACGACTCGGCGGCTTGCTCGACAAGCATCCCCCAGCCCATAACCGAATGAGCAGCGCCATTGTCGCGAGCCCAGACGCTAAACGGCGTGGCGGTGAGCCCATAAGACAGGTCGTAACAGTAGGTCTGATCTGTGATCGCGGCCGCAGGATATGGCGGCGCGTCTCCTTGCAGGCCGGCAGATGTGGCATTGATAACGAGGTCGTAGGGCTCTGATACCGGTACAACGTTGAAGCGGCAGGCAGACACCGGACCGGGTCGTGCGAAATGTTCAGCGATCGCCTGCGCCTTGTCGAGCGTCCGGTTAGCGATCCTCAGCGAGGCGGGGCCCATTTCGAGTAGCGGACCGATGATGCCACGAGTCGCGCCACCAGCGCCCAGAATAAGTATGTTCGCGCCCTCGAGGTTAATGCCAAGATTGACGGAAAGGTCTCGCAACAAGCCGATGCCGTCGGTGTTATCGCCGTGGATCTCACCGTCCCTGAACGAAAGCGTATTGACCGCGCCGGCCGTGGCGGCGCGCTCACTGGTTTTGTCGACGAGGCGGGCTACAGCGCTCTTGTGCGGCACCGTGACGTTGAGACCCTTGCCACCGGTGCGTTGAAATTGACGAACGGCGGTCTCGAGTTTCTCCGGCGCGACCTGCAACAGTTCGTATTGCATGTCCTGCCCGGTTTGTAACGCAAACAAGCGGTGAATAATGGGCGAGCGGCTATGCGATACCGGGAAGCCCATTACGCCGTAGCGGTCGATGGTCGTTGTTTCGCTCATTCAGCCAGCCAGGTTGCCGCAGCTATCGAATAATACGACAAGATAGCATTGGCGCCGGCCCGTTTGATACAAAGCAAGGATTCCAGCACAGCTGCGCGCTCATCGAGCCAGCCGTTGTCTGCCGCCGCCCTTAGCATCGCGTACTCACCGCTGACCTGATAGGCGAAAGTCGGTACGCCATACGCCTCTTTTACACGCCGGATAATGTCGAGATACGGCATCGCTGGCTTGACCATGACAATATCAGCACCCTCTTGCAGGTCGAGGCCGACCTCGCGCAAGGCCTCATCGCTGTTGGAGGGCGCAACCTGATAGGTCGATTTGTCACCGCCGCCGAGGTTCAGCGTGGATCCGACCGCATCACGGAAAGGCCCGTAATAGCAGGATGCGTATTTTGCGGCGTAGGCCAGTATTATCGTATTGTTGTGGCTCTGGGCTTCGAGTTCTCTGCGGATGGCGCCGATGCGCCCGTCCATCATGTCGGATGGCGCGACAACGTCAGCACCCGCATCGGCATGGGACGCCGCCTGGCGCACAAGCATGGCAACCGTCACGTCGTTAAGCACGTAGCCAGCATCATCGATAATGCCGTCCTGGCCGTGGGTTGTGTAAGGATCCAGGGCGACATCCGTCATCACGGCAAGGTCTGGAAATTCAGCTTTTATCGCCCGCACTGTGGTTTGGACGAGCCCGTCCGGATTGGCACACTCGGCACCATCAAGGCTTTTTTTGTCGGCGTCTATGACCGGGAAAAGCGCTATTGCCGGTATTCCGAGCTCCGACACCCGTTCAAGCTCTTTGAGCAGGACATCGACGCTCTTACGCTCAATGCCGGGCATAGAGGGCACCGCCTGGGTGCGTTTCTGGCCATCAAGCACGAATACAGGGTAGATTAAATCTGTGGGTCCGAGTCCGGTTTCTGCTACCAGGTTCCGCATTGCGGCGGTGCGCCGACTGCGCCGAAGACGAACCTGGGGGAACTGACCAATATTTGATGTACTCATAACAAGTGGATATAAACACAATAATTGTCCATTTTCCCTGTATTTAGACAGGGTTTCCACGCCTGAGCGCAGTTTCTTTGCCGATTCAGTAATAAATACACAAGGGTACGGGTCAACTGATTATGCATAGCAGCAAAACCGCCGCCTCACGGCGTCAAAGGTTTGATGAAATCGTGGGTGTATTCCATCGGGACATGTATCGCTACGCGGCCTGGTTGAGTCGGGATAAGACGATTGCGGAGGACGTCGTCCAGGAAGCGCTGCTACGGGCATGGAAGTCGCTGGAATCATTGCGCGACGACGCGGCAGCAAAACCATGGTTGCTGACAATTGTGAGGCGGGAAAACGCACGATACTTCGAACGCAAGAGGCTGGAGACCGTGGATATAGACAACTTGACGGCGTCGCAGGCGGCGCTGTTGGCAGAGGAACCGGACGATGAGCTCGACGATATGCGACAAGCAATTTACGAGCTTGATGATGACTACCGCGAACCGCTCGTATTACAAGTCCTGATGGGCTTTAGCACGAACGAGATCGGAGAACAGATGGGGCTCAAGCAAGGTGCGGTTCTGACAAGGCTGCATCGCGCACGCGCCAAACTTAAAGAGCAGATGGTGACAGCATGAATTGCGAGCAGTACAGAGAGGCAATATCGGGCGATCCGTCTTTTGATGGAGGCGCGGGACATTTGGGCGAGTGCAGCTCTTGCCAGGCGTATCGCCTGGAGATGAAGGCGCTTGACGAAAGAATTCTGCGCGCCCTGTCGCTGAACGTCCCCGAGCTCAACATGCCGGAGTTACCGGAGATCGAAACCAGCAACGTTGTCTCGCTGAGTTCACGCCGACGATTTTCGCCGCCCGCCTGGTTTGCGATGGCGGCCACGGTTGTCGTTGCCGCGTTGATAGGCATTCGTTTTGTTGGTGTTGACAACCGAACACTGGCCGAAGAGGTGCTCGCACACCTTGATGGTGAGCCGCACGCGCTGGTTGTTACAGATGTTGAAATTAGCGATGAACGCTTCCGGTCGGTCGTGCCCGCAAGACTTGCTAGTATGGACCGCAGCGCTGGCCTGATAACGTATGCGCAGAGCTGCGAGATCAACGGCCGGGATGTACCACACCTCGTCATTCAGGGTGAGCGTGGTCCGGTAACGATCTTATTGATGCCGGAAGAGAAAATACCGAGCGCGTTGCCATTGGACGGCGACACGGTACACGGCGTAATCCTGCCCGTCGGCAGCGGTAGCATCGCCATCATCGGTGTTCGGGAAGAACGCCTCGATTTAATTGAAGAAAGAGTATTGAAATCGGTGACGTGGAGCACCTAGTGCGCTGCCCGCCAATCCATATGCCCAGCTTGGGCAACCAACCCTAGTAGGAGAGTAAACAATGTCCGAGAAGAAAATAGCAAAGCCGATCGCTTTGGCCGTTGGCGCAGCACTTGCTGGATCATTCGCGTTGTCGAGCAGCATTGCCAACGGAGAGACCGTGGAAAGCCCATTTGCCATGTCGACGCTGACGGCGGGCTACATGCTTAGCGCAGGTGAAGGTTCCTGTGGCGGCGACAAGGGCAAGAAAGAAGGCGAAGCGACCTGTGGCGGCGACAAGGAAGGTGAAGCTTCCTGCGGTGGCGACAAGGAAGGTGAAGCTACCTGTGGCGGCGACAAGGAAGGCGAAGCTACCTGTGGCGCTGACAAGGAAGGCGAAGCTTCCTGCGGCGGCGACAAGGAAGAGGCTGAAGGCTCTTGCGGCGAAGGCAGCTGCGGTGCTGACACGGGCGCATAACGCCCTTTCACAGCAGCACGCAAAACAAGGGCCCGCGCATTGCGCGGGCTTTTTTTATGCTTCGGCTGATTTTCCGGCTTAACCCCTAAATCGGCAAGTGATAGATTCAGCCTTCACACTTCAATTATCGGAAGGCACATGGCCAAGGCAGTAACACGTTGCAAGTGGGCGGAGGGCGTCAACCTCGACTACATCCAATACCACGACAAAGAATGGGGCGTACCGGTATTTGATGATCATGTGCAATTCGAATTCTTAATACTGGAAGGGGCGCAGGCGGGTCTCAGTTGGTCGACAATCCTTAATAAGCGCGAAGGATATAGAAAAGCATTTGCCGGCTTTGACCCTGAGAAGGTCGCACGTTTTACCCAAAAACGAGTCGAGAAAATGCTGCTCGATCCGTCAATCGTCCGTAATCGCCTGAAGGTGACATCAGCCGTCACTAATGCCACGGCGTTTCTTGCGGTGCAAAAAGAGTTTGGCAGCTTCAGCGATTACATTTGGGAGTTTGTAGGCGGCAGGCCACTACAGAACAAATTTAAAAAGGACGGCGATGTTCCGGCGACATCGCCCGAGTCAGACGCCTTGAGCAAAGACCTGAAAAAGCGCGGATTCAAGTTCGTTGGTAGCACGATTATTTATGCGCACATGCAGGCAACCGGCATGGTTAACGATCATGTTGTCGGCTGCTTTCGCTACAAGCAGTGCGCCGCAAAGGCGAAAACCCGGCGCTAGCTGTCAGATTGGGCCACTTGCAATTGCCCTGATGCCGGTGGATTATCGGGGCTTCCCGTTAACACCGAAATGGAAGAAGGGAGCCCGTTATGTCTGAGCTGCTGGACGATAAACCGGAATTGTCATTTTGGATCATTGGTGCTTTTGCACTTGTGTGGAATCTCATCGGTCTGGTTTTTTACTACGGCCACGTTTCCATGACGCCCGATGCGCTCGAAGGCTTCACCGAGGCGCAGCAGGCCTTCTTCAGCTCAACCCCGGTCTGGGCAACGTCCGCGCACGCAGTCGCCGTTACTGCTGGCGTGCTCGCCAGCCTGTTTCTACTTTTGCGCAAGGCTTGGGCTGTGCCTCTTTTCGTCTTATCGCTTATCGGCATTGTTGTGCAGGATCTGCATGCCTTTGTGGTCAGTAACGGGCTTGAAGTGTGGGGCACCGAGGGTATTTATCTGCCGGCATTCGTCCTTGTTGTGGCGATTGCCTTGCTGATGTACGCACGCGCTGCGAAGCAGAAGCGCCTGCTTACCTGATCAACTCCGGCTAGTTGCCGATGCGAATTACCGTGATCGCCGACAAGCCCTGCGGCGTGTTGTGCGATATGCCCCCCAGGTAGATCGTATCGGGCAGCAGGCCGGCCCAGTTAACAGTAACGTTTTCTGTGCTGCCTGCATTGACGAACGCGGGCCCACTTGCCGTCATGTTGCCCTGGTCATCGATCAGGCCAAACGACCAGCCGAACAGCGAATAGTTTGCACCGGGCCCGCCAGAAACCTGGTCAGTCTCGAAGCCGTGGATGAGTACGGCATAGCGCCCTGCTGCTGGTAACAGCACATTAAACTCCTCCTGCGAGCTTGCTTCACCGCTGTCGCCGAGCTTCGTGCAATTGACGTTGTCCGGGCAGTAATAGACGTACATATCAAGGTCGTCGTCACCGTCTGTCAGTGTGTCGAACAACGAGAAGCGCAGGTAGGCCTCGCTGACCGGCACATCTATCAGATGCATGGTAACGCCGTTGTCGGACCTGAAAGAGAAGGTCTTGGTCGGGTCGTTGTCGACGAAACCGTTGAGGATCAGCGGCAGGCGCAGGCCGTGCACGCCGGCGGTATAGGCGCCCGTATAGCCGAACTCGACAGGGAAGCTCAGCGAGCCGTCTGCGCCGAAATCCGTCACCTGGGCCGGGGCTGTTACGGAGATTGGTCGTATCGCTATTGTGCTAAAGACCGAATGGGTGCCGTCACTCCATGTTAATGATCCGAACCGCCACAAATCCAACGGGCCGGACTCGAAGCTGAACGTCACATCAAACGTCGCCGTCTGCCCGGGAGCCACGGTGATGCTTGCGGGAACCACGTTGACCCCAATGCCCACCGGGGCAATGACGGTGGCGACGTAGCTTGCCGACTGGTCGCTGACGTTCGTGACGCTGCGGCTTATCGTACGTTCGCTGGCGAACCGCTCAATGGCTATAGAAGGCTGGTTCAGGTCGGCGCCGGCGAAGGAATATCCTGCGGCGCTCAACTGGTCGCATCGTTCCTGTGTGACGCCGGGAGATGCGATGCCGCAGGCGAAGGCATCGTATTCGTCGCCACTGACGTCGTAGACGAGGCCGGGATCGACCGAATCGTTCGGCACGATGTGCCCGGCGCCGTAGTCAAACGGTAGTGCCGCCGTCACGCCGTCGGAGTCAGTCAGTGACTGGTGCGCCGTGGTCATTAACGCCGATTTGATAGCGGAAGGGCTCCAGTCCGGGTGGGCCTGCAATAGCAGGGCCGCGACACCGGCGACATGCGGCGTCGACATCGATGTCCCCGTGAGATAGGCGAAATTCTCGCCCGGGGCGGCGTTCGCTGCGTCTGGTGTAAAGCCCGCGAGAATGTTGATGCCTGGCGCCGTAACGTCAGGCTTCAAAATATCGGGCACGGGTCCGGGCCCGCGCGCGGAAAACGACCCCAAAACGTTGCCGGCGTCGCTTTCTGTCAGGAAAAGATCCTTGTCTAGCAACACTGTCACGAGGTTTCCGGCATCGATCTCTGCGAGTATCAGGTTGCCATCCGCCTGGCCGATCATGACAGCTGGAATATCAGACAGCCCGCTGACACCGTTCATAACGATAGGGTCACCGGCGATGTTGTATACGATTGCGGCGATAGCGCCCGCGTCAGCCACATTGGCAACTTTGACATCGAAGCTGCAGCCGCCGCGCTGAATCAGCGCAATATTGTTCGAGATGTCTGAGCCGTTTATCGGAGCCTCGCACGCGTCAGATAGCGTTCCGGCGCTGCCGTCTTCGAGAGTGTCCTCTCCATCGTCGACCAAAACGAGATCGCCATCGAGTGGGCCGCGCTCGCTGAGTGCTGGTGTAAAGTTAGCCTCCTTAGCCGCGTACTTTCCCGCAAGGCCGGGCGGCGTCTTGATTTCGAGGGCTTCGAGCGTCGTCGTGCCGTCACGGCTTGATGCTGCGGTTGTCAAAACCCAGGGTGCGCCCGCAGGGGAGCCAATCGTGCCAAGGTTGGGCCCTTCGTTACCGGCGGCCACGACTGTAAACACGCCCGCTTTCGTGGCGGCCATCAAAGCCAGGTCGTCAGGCGCGGTCACACTCACCAGCGAACTGCCAACGGAGTAGTTGATGATATCGACGCCATCGGCAACTGCTGCGTCGATAGCGTTGGCCAGGTCGGATGTGTTGCAACTGGCGCGCTGATCGCCGGGGCGTAACCAACAAGCCTTGTAGACGGCAACCCGGGCGCGTGGTGCGACACCTTCTATACGACCGATAAACGAGCCGAAGATCGATGCCTTAACGCGGTTGCCGGCAGCTGTCGTCGCTGTGTGTGTGCCGTGACCGTCCGCATCTCGAGCGGAGCGAATCTCCCCGTCGTCGATAGGACCGCTGGCCTCGGCGCCAGTTATAAACCAGCGTGCGCCAATGAGTTTGTTGTTGCAGGCCGTCGATTCAAATTGATCGCCCGACTGACAGCTTCCGTTCCAGTTCTCGGGCGGCTCAAATAATACAGTGTCTTCTTGCTTGTCGAAGCGCCTGCACAGCCAGCGGCCAAGAAGCGAATTTTCAGCCCAGTCGCCGCCGCAAATTCGTGGCCGGTCTGCTTCGCGGGTATCGGCGAGCGACGGATGTTCGGGCGCGATACCGCTGTCGATAACACCAATAACAATGCCATCACCATCGAGCCCCGGCGCGCCGCGCAGCCCCTTTTCAGGATCAAACAGGCCTAAAAAATCGAGGCTGAAATTTGTGGCAAGCGGCCGGATCTCATCTTCCCAAACGCGCAGAACGTCGGGCAGGTTTTCGAGTTTGTGCGCCTGTGACGGATGCATTCTGGCGGCGAAGCCGTTGAGCCCGTACCGATAGCGGTAGATCAGCTCGGTGCCGGCGCCGGCTTGCGCAAGCACCTTGTCCTGTTCGATGGCCAGCCGTGCCGTGTAGCCCTGAATGGCAGAACTTGCTTTGTCGAAACGAACGCGTGGCTGACCTGGTGCGCTCAGCTTGGCCGCAGGCCCAAATCGCAGCGCGTGAAAGTCAGCCGCGGAAGGCCCCTTGAGCTGAACGATGTAGGTTTTGCGCAGGCTCGGGTCTTCACTGCCAGCCAGGCGAATGGCGCCGAGACTGCCGGCGTCGCGCAGATCGGTTTCGACTTGCGCGAAAGCACTGACTGAAAGCAGCGCGAACGTAAGCAGCAATGCACGCAACCAGCTCATCTAATCGTCGCGGTAGCCGCTCAGCTCATCGGCTGAAAAATTGACGCCAAGACCCACAGCGATTCGATTGACGAAGTTGAAGTAAGAAACGATAAGCGTCAGGTCGAGAATGTCCCTGTCGGACAAATCCACCGCGCGCAATTCACCCAGGTCGCTATGCGTCATCGCGGCGGGCGCCGACGTGAGTTTTTCGGCATGCCGCACGATATTGCTGAGGCGCGGCTCCAGGGTTTCGAGGCCGTCAGCCGACGTCAGCAATTCGAGCGTTTCTTCGTCGTGGATGTACTGGCGCAGTGATTCAGCATGATGACTGACGCAGTATGCGCATTCATTGGTGGCTGAAACGACAACGGCTATGGCCTCTCGCTCCATGCGGCTTAGCCCCGAGCGACCGAACATCAACGTCACGTAAAGGTCGAGGTGACCCTCGAGCGCATCCGGATTAAGGCTGTGAACCTTGAGGATGTTGGAAACTTTGCCGCGCTTCTTTATGAGCTCGGCATACACTGCCGCCAACTTGCCGTCGGCATCGCTGACTTCAATTTCATCTATCCAGGACATGTTTTGACGTTACCACTCATGCCCGCAAAAGAGAACGCTCGGCATGCCTGATCGCTGAGACCCGGCTCTTATCAGCGGTTCACTCCGCTTCAATATTCAGCCAATCGCGTGGTAGCAAAAAGTCGGTATACAACCTGGCCTCGGCCGTGCCGGGCTCAGGGTGCCAATCGTATTCCCAGCGTACGCGAGGAGGTAATGACATAAGGATGGACTCGGTACGACCACCGGACTGGATACCAAAAACCGTACCTCGGTCGAAGAGCAGGTTGAATTCGACGTAGCGGCCGCGTCGATACAATTGGAACTCGCGCTGACTGTCGCCGTAGCGATGATCTTTGCGCTTCTTGACGATCGGTCGGTAGGCCGGCAGGAAGCTGTTCCCTACCGACTGCAGGAATTCGAAGCTGCGAGCAAAGCCGCCGTCATTCACATCATCGAAAAACAGGCCGCCAACGCCGCGAGTCTCGTCGCGATGTTTCAGGTAGAAATAGTCGTCGCACCACTTTTTATACTTGCTATAGACGTCATCGCCGAAAGGATCGCAGGCAGCTTTCGCGACCTGGTGCCAATGGACGACGTCTTCTTCGAATGCATAGTAAGGCGTCAGGTCGAAGCCACCGCCGAACCACCAGGCGGCTTTGTCGTCATCGCCTGCCCTGAAAAAACGAAAGTTGGCGTGCGTGGTCGGTATGTACGGGTTCTGCGGATGAATAACCAGCGATACGCCAACGGCCTCGAATCCGCACCCGGCAAGGTCGGGACGATTTTTTGTTGCAGAAGGCGGCATCTGGTCGCCGAAAACATGTGAGAAGCCGACACCGGCCTGTTCGAATACAGCGCCGTTGCTCAACACGCAACTCGCGCCACCGCCACCACCAGGATGCTGCCATTCGTCGCGTCGAAATC
>Ga0224512_10000973_pt1 | contig 28840 bp, 25 predicted proteins | sample SF_May12_sed_USG_4_FD_169103 | JGI IMG/M metagenome (GOLD analysis project Ga0224512, IMG submission 169103) | Sediment microbial communities from San Francisco Bay, California, United States - SF_May12_sed_USGS_13 | ecosystem: Environmental > Aquatic > Marine > Sediment | place: USA... | reverse complement strand
CCGAGTCAGCGGTTGCAAGCCGGTAGCCTTCACTGCAGGCTTTCAGGTTGAGTTCGTGGAAACCCTTTGGCGCTCGATCACGCAGGGCCTGCTCCACCGACTCTTGTCTGCAGGGTCCCCCTATACCGATCAGCACGCCCAAAGCTACTATGTTCGCCACCCGACCACTGCCCAGCTTGCGGGCGATTTCAGTCAACGGAAATGCGTAGGTTTTAAACTCTCCTTGGAGTAGTGATGTTACGCGGCTGCTATCGATAATTACGACAGTATCGGGCTTCAACAACTCGGTAGACGCGTGTGATGCAATTTCGTCCATAATCACTAGATAGTCCAACGCGGTAACGAGTGGATAATCGACTTCGCCATCGCTAGCAACCAAATCCGACCGGCTGAGGCCGCCGCGCGACGTCGGTTCGTAACTTTGGGATTGTGCGACATTCAGGCCTTCGGCTGAAAGGGCCGCCGAAAGAACGCGCGCACCCAGGATCAATCCTTGACCGCCACTGCCACTCATGCGTATTTCAATCTCTTTGGCCATGAGTCTACGCAAAAAAGTTCTACGACTTACGGTTAGTTGGACGCCGCCATGATTCTCCCCATGTGCTGCTTATAAGCATCGGCATATTCTGGCCGATCGTTGCGTGTGAGCACACCGGTCTCAAAGGCATTGGGGCGAAATGGCTGGTCAACGGAATTTCCATACACGTCAGAACGGGTCGATGCCTTTTGGCTCAGCATCATCTCCGGCGATTCACCGAGTTCATTCTTGCGTCCGTAGATCTCGGTACAGTCGGAAATGACCTCAAGGAACGCGAACCCGGGATGGGTGATGCCTTCTTTAATGAGGTTTTTTAGAGCAGGCACCTGCAGAGTGATCTCCCGCCCCACCAGACCGGCGCCCGCTGCCGCCGCAAGCTTGCAGGAATCAAAACCTGGCTCGTGATTTCCAAACGGGGTGGTCGTGGTAAATCGGTCCACCGTGGTAGTGGGCGAGACCTGCCCTCCGGTCATTCCGTATATCTCATTATTCAGCATGATGCACGTGAGGTTGAGGTTGCGTCGGCAGGCGTGAATCAAATGATTGCCGCCGATTGCCAGACAATCACCGTCGCCGGTGATCACGATGACCTCCAGGTCCGGGCGCGCTAGTTTAAGCCCGGTGGCATATGCCAGCGGTCGGCCATGATTGACGTGCATGGTATTCGCATCGATGTACGCGCCGACACGCCCCGAGCAGCCAATGCCGGAGACGATGGCTAGATTATTTTTATCAATATCGAGTTCGTATAAAGCCCACAGTAACGCGCGCAACGCAATACCGTGGCCACATCCCGGGCACATGAAATGTGGCATCAATTCTTTGCGCAGATAGTCGCGAATCTCAAAAGCATGCATGCTCGTTTCAGTCATTTGACTCCAGCGCTTTGACGCGTTCAAGAATTTCATTTGGTGTTATCGCGAGCCCGTCGATGCGGTTCATGCGTGATACCTTGGAAGACGGCGAACACAGCCGCTCTATTTCCAGACACAGCTGACCCGCATTCAACTCAGGCACCAGGATTTTTCCGGCCGAGTCGACGATTTCCACGAAAGCTTGCTGTGGAAACGGCCACAACGTAATGGGCCGAAACAGCCCGACACCAATGCCTTGTTCACGGCCAAGTTTTACCGCGCGCCGCGCGGCCCGAGATGTGATTCCGTAAGCGACGATGATTATGTCTGCATCCTCACACGTGAGGGCCTCAAAGTGCTCCACCAGTGATTGGTTCCGATCCAGTTTGCCCAGCAGGCGGCGCATGACTCGATCCACTTGCTCGGGGTTCTGCGTCGGGAAACCGTTTTCACCATGGGTCAGGCCGGTGATATGGGTGCGGTATCCATCGCCGGGTCGCGCCATTTCCGGAACACCGTCATCGGCTGCGGCAAACGGCACATACTCTTCCGGTGGGGCCCGGGTCCATCTTCGTTCGAAGAGCTCCAGATCCGCAGGTTCCCGCAATTCGATGGTTTCGACTAAGTGACCGATGACCTCGTCGTACAGCAGCACGACCGGCACCCGCAGCAACTCTGACAGATTGAAAGCGCGCACCGTTTCCGTATAAATCTCATCCACCGAAGCCGGGGTCAACACGATTACCGGGTGATCGCCATGGGATCCCCATCGCGCCTGCATCACATCGCCCTGGCTGGGGCGGGTGGGCAAGCCGGTGCTGGGACCGCCGCGCATCACGTTAACGATCACGCACGGGATTTCGGCCATGCTGGCATAGCCCAAATTTTCCTGCTTCAAGGAAAAACCGGGGCCGCTGGTCGCGGTCAATGCCTTGACTCCTCCCATGGATGCACCCAGCACTGCTCCCATGGAAGCAATCTCGTCTTCCATTTGAATAAATGTGCCCCCAACTTTAGGCAGCTCGACCGACATCTTTTCCGCAACTTCAGACGAAGGAGTGATCGGGTAGCCGGCATAGAAACGACAGCCTGCGGCAATCGCTGCTAACGCGCAGGCGTGATTGCCCTCCACGCTTTGCAAAGCGCTGGTGGTGGCTGCTGTACTTACGGTCGACATGGAAGGATCAATTGTTGTGGGTTTATAGCTAAAAAACTCAGCGTGTGCGCCAGACGCTATCGATGCTCGGCGACGGTCGTTTCTATCTTTTGCACATGCACCGCAATGGCGAAATCAGGACAGAGCCATTCGCATAACCGGCACCCGGTGCAGGCATCCGGATCGGTGAGCTCCACGATCTCGTTACTGTTTAAAACCAGGCAGCGCTCTGGACACATTTTTACGCAAATATCGCAGCCCTTACACCAAGCCTCGGTGATCTCGAGATCCACCACAACATTGTCGACCATCGGCGCAGCTGGTGGCGTGGCCTCTTCAACGTGTTCACGCGCTGCTATGTGCTTGTCGGACTGAATCCATTCGCGTCCAAGTACAAAAGCTTTCTGGTTTACCTGCAGAGTTTTCGGCGGTACGGATTGCGCGATGATTGCCTGCCAGTCTTCCACAGTGAAATCCAGAGCGGTGGACAGCATCCCCAACAACACGGTATTGGCGGTACGCGGATTACCCAGTTCAGTAGCCATTCCGGTTGCATCCACGGCAAATGCATTGGGCACATGTTGCTTGACCTGATCCAACGTCCGGTGAACGTAGTTCGAGGTGGCGCCGCGCTCGCGGTCACGGCAGGAAAACGGTGGGATAATCATTTGCGTGTCGGAAATAAAGGTTCCGCTATCGGGATTGAGGTATGATAACCAGCGCAGCCCTTCCGCCCATTCAAGCGCCAGCAGGATATCCGCCTGACCCAGCGGAATGGTTGGGGAGTAAACTTCACTACCGAACCGCACATGGCTAAATACGGCGCCGCCGCGCTTGGCCATACCGTGTATTTCGCTTTGTTTTACTTTTAGTTTGTTCTGCAGACATAGTTGCGCCAATATCTTCGACACTGTAATCACACCTTGGCCACCGACCCCGACGATGAGCACATTGGTCGGTTCGGCTACGGCGGTATCCAGTCTCGCTTCCCGTTTAACCGCAGCGGAGGTAGATGTACTCATGTGGCGCCTGCCTCGTTTAGCTGGATGCAGTCGCTGGGACACACTTGTGCGCACATTGAGCAACCTATACAAGTGGTCTGGTCGATCTTCACCTTATGATGGCCGTCGAACAACTCATTACTCCAGGATATTGCGGGGCACGCCAGATTCATACACATCTGGCATGCAGTGCAGCCATCTGAACGTACTTGGAATGGTGTGCCTTTGATCTTGACCGGATCAAGTGCACACGGCCGGTCGGAGATGACGACGGCCACGCCGTCGTACTGAATCGCCTCGCGGTAGGTCCGGAACAAGCTGCCTACATCATAGGAATCGACGGTCTTGATCCACTTGACCCCAATGGCGCGAATGATTTGTTCGAAATCGATTCGGTGCGTCTCCTCGCCGCGCAATGTACGCCCTGTGCCCGCATGATCCTGACCGCCGGTCATTGCCACGGTGTGGTTATCCAGCAATAACACCGTAATGTTGGCATTGTTATATACCGCGTCGATCAGCGGCGGAATACCGGCATGCATGAATGTAGAATCACCGATGGTGGCGACAATGGGTTTGTCCGTAGCATTAGCCTTAGCCATCCCCACCGCCATTCCGATGCTGGCGCCCATCGATACACAGGCGTCCATCGCCTTCAAAGGCTCGATCGCACCCAGTGTGTAACAGCCAATATCGCCCATGACTCTGGCATCGATGGTGCGCAACGCCATATAAGTGCCGGCGTGTGAGCACCCCGCACATAAAACCGGCGGCCGGGCTACCGTCTCGACGTTAAAGTCAGTTGTCTTCGGCAGTTCATTGATTATGCCTGCCGTGTGTAATCCCTCTCGCAGAATCTCCGGCGAAAGCTCACCGACTCGTGGAAAGTACTTCTTGCCCTCTATTTCAATGCCCATGGCCCGGAGTTCTTTTTCTATAACCGGTTCCAGTTCCTCGGCCACCAAGACTCGTTCCACCGAATCGCAGAAACGCCGCACCACATCCTCCGCCAACGGATATGACGCGCCCAGTTTGAGGATGCTGGCTTGTGGTATCACTTCGCGCACATAGGTATAGCACGTGCTGAGGGTAATAATACCGAACTCTTTGCTGCCCGGCTCCCAGCGTACGAGACTCGAGGCATTCATGTATTCCTTGAGTTTTTGTTCCCTCTCCAACACGATGGGGTGGCGAATGCGCGCATTGGATGGGAGCGCAACGTGTTTCGACGGTATATCTTTGAAACCCTTAGTGCTGAACTGTTCGCGCTCCCCCAGCACGACCGGGCTGCGGCAGTGTGACAGACGGGTGGTGCTGCGGACTATGACCGGGGTATCGAATCGTTCGCTCAGAGCGAACGCCAACTTGGTGAAATCTTTTGCTTCCTGGGCATCCGATGGCTCCAGCACCGGCACCATAGCAAATTGGCCGAACACGCGAGAATCCTGTTCATTCTGCGAGCTGTGCATTCCAGGGTCGTCACAAACGATCAACACCAGCCCGCCGTTCACGCCAATGTAACTCTGTGACATCAGTGAGTCGGATGCGACGTTCAGTCCGACGTGCTTCATCGCGCACATGGCGCGCACGCCGCCGAAGGACGCGCCGATAGCCACATCCAGAGAAACCTTCTCATTGGTCGACCACTGGGCATCCACATCTTCAGCGGGATATGTACCCAGGCTTTCTAGAATCTCCGTGCTAGGTGTACCCGGATAAGCAGTACCGACCTTGACCCCAGCCTCCCACGCACCGCGCGCGATGGCTTCATTGCCCATGAACGACCTTATTTCGGGTTCCGCCGATGCCGCGGCGTCTTGAAACCGTACTAATGAAGCGCTGCCGTTGGTCATATCTTTAGCTCTGATATCTAATGTTGGAGGGTTTGAACATCGTCCGACGAACTCTTAGCGCAAGAAAACTCTTACTCAATCTGGATTCTGTTAAGCAAAACTCTGGGTGATCTGCGCCGGATTATGCAGTACCTACATTATAGCTCTAACCCTATATTATCTGGACTTTGCTCAAATATCGACCAGCTAAGGGATCGCGTCAAGCCTGGTGTAGATTAAGAAAGATTTTTCAACTGCGGCGCCGTGAAAAGTATCGCATATCGCGCCCGTCGCCGGTGAAGAACCAAGCCCCATGGTTTTGGACGCAGTTGATCTTGATCAAGATATGGGCACGTTTATTCTGCTAATACATGCGGCTGAGCGAATAAGGACGCTAATATCAGCTCGGACAAATGTATTAACCAGATACATCAAACGAAAAACCTCATCCAACCACTACTTTTGGGGGAGAGACTATGAAATCTGTGCGCTGGATTCGTACCCTGATTGCGGGCGCCATTATCGCGCTAAGCAGCCTGACAGGCGCCGCTATGGCGGACTCTATCAAGATCGGATCATTTCTTGCCGTTACCGGGCCAGCCTCTTTTCTTGGTGATCCCGAGAAGAAAACCCTGGAACTGTATGTCGACAAGCTCAATGGAGAAGGTGGTATCAACGGCCAACAGGTCGAACTCACGCTCTATGATACCGGGCTTAGCGCCAAAGAGGCGCTTACCTTCGTCAAGCGATTGATCAGTGAAGATCAGGTCGATCTCATCGTTGGTGGCACCACCACCGGCGAAACCATGGCGGTATTGAAGGAAATCGAAAAGGCGGAGATCCCTTTTATTTCTCTGGCCGGCGCCTCGGTGATCATAGATCCGCCCAAGAAATGGGTATTCAAAACTCCGCATACGGACGCCATGGCGGTTGACATGGTTTACAGAGACATGAAAAAGCAAGGCATCTCGAAAATTGGATTGATCGCGGGCGCCGGTGGTTTTGACAAGTCATGTATGAAAAATGCGGATGCCCTTGCTGCAGGCGCGGGGATCAGCATCGTAATCACAGAGACCTATGGCAAGGGCGACAATGATATGACGCCCCAACTCACCAAGATCAAGAATGCCGGTGTCGACGCTACCTTGTTTTGTGGTTTTGGCGGGGCATCATCCATAGTCACCAAAAACTACGCCCAATTAGGAATCGAAGCTCCTCTTTACCATACCCATGGATCCTGCTCTAAGGGCTTTATAAACGGCGCGGGGGATGCAGCGAATGGTGTGCGTCTACCGTGTGCCGCGCTGCTTGTGGCGGACCAACTAGCGGATGACGACCCGCAAAAATCCATCGGTCTGGAATATATAAAGACATACACCGAAAAATATGGTGGTGATATCTCAACATTCGGTGGCCATGCTTACGATGCTTTGTTCCTCGCAGTGGAAGCATTTAAACGGGCCGGTGGCACCGATAAGGCAAAAGTGCGCGATGCGATCGAGGCCATCAAGAATTTCGTCGGGGTCGACGGTATATTCAATATGTCCGAAACCGATCACATGGGTTTGAGCTTGAACTCTTTCAAAATGTTGGAGGTAACGGACGGGGGCTGGAAGTACCTGTACTAGGCCGGATATTTCATCAAGGCGGACCTAAGTCAGGGCAACGGTATCCGTAGCTACGGCTATGGATCTTCAAACGATCGTCCACCCTGTATGGCCAAATCGACCCTCAACTTCGGCCCCTTGATGAATTATCCGGGCTAGACGCCATCTGACCTGCAAAGCACCGTCTTTCGGCTTCACACCGGCCCCCCGTCGTGAATACGCGGGGGCCGCTGTCATTTTTTGCACCAAATTTCTTCCTGAATGAGATATTTTCGTTTCAAGTGGTAGCATTGTCGGCTGCTATGAAAGTTAACACTCAGCACTTGGTGTAAAGACTGGAAGCGATTGCGTATATTCGGCCGATGAGCTCCGAGTTCTTACAGTTTCTACTCTCCGGTATTACCGTTGGGGCGATCTATGCTCTGGTGGGGTTGGGTTTTTCCATCATCTACAACGCCAGTCACGTTATCAATTTTGCGCAGGGAGAATTTGTAATGATAGGTGGGATGGGCACCGTGTTCATTGCATCGATTGGGGTACCATTCCCCGTCGCCATGGCCGGTGCCGTGTTGCTCGCGGTAGTGATAGGGATCAGCCTGCAGAAACTGGCTATCGAACGCGCCCGTGAAGCGTCGGTGGTGACCATAATCATTATTACAATTGGCGCATCCATTTTTTTGCGAGGTTTGGCGGGAATCATATGGGACAGGAATTTCCATTCGCTCCCTGCGTTCAGCGGTGAGCAACCGATTCATGTCGCCGGCGCAGTCATCGTTCCGCAAAGCCTATGGATACTTGGTGTGACCGTGGCGGTGGCGGTGGCATTGTTCGTGTTCTTCAATCGCACCATGATCGGCCGGGCGATGTTGGGAACGGCGCACAACCCGCTGGCGGCGAAACTGGTGGGCGTCAATACCAATAACATCCTGATTTTGAGTTTTGCTCTGGCGGCGGCGTTGGGTGCAGTCGGTGGTATCCTGATCGCCCCGATGGCGCCGACCCACTACCAAGTCGGTATCATGCTCGGCCTCAAGGGTTTTTCCGCCGCAATAGTCGGCGGCCTAGGTAGCGGGCCAGGAGCCATGGTCGGTGGTCTGTTGGTGGGTGTAGCCGAAGCAATGGCCGCGGGCTATATTTCGTCCAACTATAAAGACGTAGTGGCGTTCGTTCTCATTCTTCTTGTCCTGTTTTTCATGCCGTCCGGACTTTTCGGTAAGCGCGACAGTGAACGGGTGTAGATTGTGTATCTCAACCGGCGGCAATGGATAGTTGTTATAACGTTACCAATGTTCGGACATTTAATCTTGACTGATAAACAACCTGTATCAGCAACATCGGTATCAGTGTTGGCATGCGATCGCGACCCGGTATACCGGTAGCACCACGCGAATTAAATCAATGTCTGGATGAAAAAGCCAACCGTTGTCTCGCGTTATGCCGGTGTATTTGTTTTGGCGACAGTGATTGCCGTATTGCCGCTATTGTTGCCAAACAGTTTCTATTTTGATGTCGCCATTAATGGCGGCATTGCGGCCATCGTGTGTGTCGGGTTGAACTTATTAATTGGCTATGCTGGCCAGATCAGCCTCGGGCACGCAGGTTTCTTCGCGCTTGGCGCTTATAGCTCTGCGATTCTTACAGATAACTATGGATGGCCGCCCATAGCATCGTTGAGTACGGGTTTGTTCGTGGTGGGATTGCTGGCATTCGTAATTGCCCGACCAATACTTCGACTAAAAGGTCATTACCTGGCCATGGCGACATTGGGGATGGGCATCATCATCTCCATCGTCTTGAACCAGGAGGTAAATCTTACCGGTGGTCCGGACGGTATGCCGGTGTCTGCTTTTTCCGTATTCGGTTGGGAAGTTAACTCCGAACTGGCTTGGTATTGGATCGTGGGTGGAAGCCTTATTGTCATCGTGTTGTTGGCGTTGAATCTCATTGACTCGGCCGTGGGACGCGCGCTGCGGGCGGTGCACGGTTCTGAAGTCGCGGCCCAGGTCGCGGGGATAGATTCCACACGATACAAAATACTGATCTTCGTCGTGTCCGCGGTGATGGCGGCATACGCTGGCAGTCTGTTCGCTCACTACACCGGCTTTTTAACACCGTCGGAAGGGGGTTTTTTCAGATCGATCGAGTTCGTCACCATGGTTGTTCTGGGGGGTATGGCCTCGGTATTTGGCTCGGTCATCGGCGCCGCTATCCTAACAGCGTTGCCTCAGTTTCTTACTGTGTTTCACGACTATGAGCACGTGATGTTCGGTCTGGTGATGATGCTGACCATGATCTTTATGCCGAAGGGTTTGCTACCGAGCCTGCGCAACTGGATTAGCAAGAATTCATTATGAGTTTATTGGAGATAAAAGGGTTGTCAAAATTCTTTGGCGGCTTGCACGCAGTGCAGAACCTTGAGTACACCGTGGAAAGCGGAAAAGTGCATTCTATTATCGGCCCCAACGGGGCGGGCAAGACAACGCTATTCAATATAGTGACGGGTGTATACCCTCCGAGCAGCGGAAAAGCAATTTTTGAAGCCCAGGACATTACCGGGTTGCCGATACATCGACTTGCGTCTTTGGGACTCTCAAGGAGCTTCCAAAATCTACAGGTCTTTTACAATATGACGGTAATGGAAAACGTCATGGTTGGCAGGCACCGGCATTGCCAGAAAGGGTTTTTGCAATCGCTGTTACACACGCCCTCCATCACGCGTTCCGACGAGGAAGCACGACATCAAGCGGCGGAGCTGTTGGCGTGGGTGGGTTTAGAAGCCTACGCTACTGCACATGCGAATTCACTTCCCTACGGTGCCCTGAAAAGAATGGAGATCGCGCGCGCTATGGCTAGCGAGCCCAAGCTGTTACTGTTGGATGAGCCCGCGGCCGGATTAAACAACAAAGAGACTCAGGAAATCGACGAACTGATTCGACAGATCTCAAACAGGGGCGTCACGGTTATCCTGGTCGAACACGACATGCGTTTGGTCATGGGTGTTTCCGACCACATCCTGGTGATGGATCACGGGCAAAAACTAGCGGAGGGCAGCGCTGAGGAAATTAGAGAAAACCCGAATGTCATCGCCGCTTACTTGGGCAGCGGCGCTTAGCCCGCATTCGGAGGCTGGATAGTTGCTGCTTGAGATTAAAGGCCTGTCCAGCAGTTACGGACGGATTCAGGCGCTTCGAGACATCAGCATTGGTGTAGCGCAAGGTGAGATCGCGGCGTTGGTCGGGGCCAACGGTGCCGGGAAGTCGACGTTGCTAAAGATCATCTCCGGCGTGCAACCGCTCACAAAAGGCAGCATACACTTCGATGGTGTTGACATCACCCAAGCTGGTTCGCACCAGCGTGTTCGTATGGGTATTGCTCAGGTACCCGAAGGCAGACAGGTGTTTAGTCCAATGTCGGTTGAAGACAATCTACTACTCGGGGCCTACACCCGAAAAAGGCAGCATAGAAGACCAGATTTGGAACGATATTACGCGATGTTTCCTCAGCTCAAAGAACGCAGGCGGCAACCGGCCGGCACGCTATCTGGTGGGGAACAGCAGATGCTGGCCATCGCGCGCGCATTGATGGCGGCGCCCCGACTATTACTACTCGACGAGCCCAGCATGGGTCTGGCGCCACTCATTGTTGAACAAATCTTCGAAACCACCTGCAGTCTAAAGGATATCAACGTCACCATATTCTTGGTTGAGCAAAACGCACACGCTGCTCTGTCGGTGTCCGACAGAGGTTATGTGATGGAGTCAGGTGAAATCGTAATGAGCGACACCGGAGAGAATCTGCTGAGCAACGCGCGAATCAAGTCCGCCTATTTGGGAAGTTGAAGGGACAACTTCGCCAAAATGACGACCCCTCATAAACCGAACCACCAACGTAAAGCTGCTAGAGTGGTAAGTCTGCTCGCACTGGTATTCATGAGTGTCGTCTCGGCAATTGTTTTCTTCACTGAAGAACACCTAGGTGTTTTCGACGTTCTTCTTATTCTTGGCGCGCCGTTCGCATTAGGCGCCATCTTCTACTTTGTGGTGTTTCATCATGACCCGAACGCCTCCGACTGAACTTCGTTGATGTGGAAGGACTTCGTAATGAAATTCATGTCAAACAAAGCGGCTCAACAAAGACCTGTTAAAGAAACGGCGGACCTTTTAGCCGTGGCCTTTGGCGCTCGATGAAAAGTAACCGTCAGAGGTGAAAAGAAATCCAAGGTTATTACATTGCTACCGCCATTTGATGCAGGGTTTGCCGCAAAAACGGGCGGATGAGAAAGGAAGAAGCACGCAAAACGCATTTGGAAGGAGTCCCGGACAAGAATGAGTCTGCCACCTAACCAATTATGCAACCTTACCGTTAACAGCTTTCTCCTTTCGTGACCGCTCCGGCCGTCGCTGTCAAAGGTGGGTTAGGAAGACGCTAGTGTGCTTCCACTTTTTGAAATTAATATCTAGCGAGACAGGATTATCGAGTTATGCAAAGCGTTGGTGTTAAAGGTCAAGACAACAGATATGTAAACCGTACGATCAGGAGATGTCATGACGCTTAAGATTATAGGTACAGGATTTGGGAGAACCGGTACGAACTCTCTCAAATTGGCGTTGGAGCAGCTTGGTTTTGGTCCTTGCCATCACATGTATGAAGTACGTGACAATCCGGAACAACTTCCTTGGTGGGAGAATGCTGCACGAGGGGATCGTGTTGATTGGGATGTAGTGTTTGCCAATTATGCATCTTGTGTTGATTGGCCATCAGCACGCTTTTGGCGAGAACTTTGTGAAAAATTTCCAAATGCCAAAGTGCTGCATTCAGTACGTGATGAGCAAGAATGGATAAGCAGTGTCCACCAGACGATTTATCCTGCTCTCCGGGATTGGGACCGGCATGAAGATGGGCCTACCCGAGATAGGCGGAGAATGGCTTATGAAATCGTCGTGAATCAGACCTTCGGGGGCCGGTTAGAGGATCGAGAACATGCTCTGGATATTTTCCGTGCGCACAATGATGAAGTTTGCCGCACAATTCCAGCAGAACGACTTCTGGTCTACGATGTGAAGTATGGATGGGAACCCCTGTGTAAATTTCTGGATGTTCCGGTTCCAGCCCGACCCTTCCCTCGTGTGAACTCATCGGATGAATTTCAGCAACAACGGTAGATGCTGCCGGATTCAAATAAAACTGAACTCTGCATCGCATGGACCCGAGAAACGTTAACTTAGAACGACACTATCAATATATTGCTTCCAGTACGGTTTGCTTCTACAGGCGCGCTAACCCACTAATCATCAAGGACACAAAGCATAATGGATGGGGCTGACGAAAACGGGAAGCGGGTTATTGAGAAAGCCAAGCGGGGTTTTGAGGCGGCTTTGTTCGCCGAGAATTACGATCAAATTCACTCGGACGCGAAACATCTGGCAGCTCTACTGATGCTGTGTGAATTCGTCGAAGGTAAGCACTATTTGGATTTGGGTACGGGAAACGGTTACGTTGCATTTGAAATGGCCAAGCAAAGCCCGAATGTATTCGTCACCGGAATTGATATTGTTGTAAAAGCCATTGAGTCCAACAATCAGAAAGCGAGAACGGAGCAATTTCATAATCTCAGTTTCTCTGAATATCGAGGAATGGCATTGCCGTTTGAGGATCGGAAATTTCTAAGCGTGTTAAGTCGCTACGCGTTTCATCATTTCCCCGATCCGCTTTTCTCGGCCAAAGAAATCCATCGCGTTATTGAAGACGGGGGTTTTTGTATTATTGCCGACGCAGTTCCCGATGGAATTGACAGCGTAGATTTCATAAATCGGTTCGCAGGCTTGAAGGATGACGGGCATGTCCGGTTTTATTCAAAAGAGGAAATCGAAAGCATCTTTGAGAAAGCTGGGTTTAGAGTCGAGGAGCAAACGACGAGTTCGATCACCTTTCCACGGCGGTTGACGACAGAATACAGACAATTGGTAGAGCAAATGCCGCAGAAGATACTGGAGGCATATCGAATGGTAATTGAGGAGAATCTGATCTATCTGACCGTTGGTGTCTTGAACACGCGTTTTAGGCGGTCGAAATTCGTCCGGTAACTATGGGTGTATTCGCCAGCCCGTAACCGGGTGAGTTGGGTCTGCCATGGGCCGACCATGGGTCGACCCGGAGAGGGACTGACAACTGTTGGCGTCATGGCTTGGTGAAACGGCAATCCCGCATCATTAAGGACGAACTCGATCCAAGCCATCGATATCACGCGCGGTCACGCAGATGCTGTCGAGCGAGCGTTCTTGATCATAAGGCCACGGGCAGCCACGGTGCATGGTGGCGCGTTCGTCCCAGATGAGGACATCACGCTTCAACCATTGGTGGCGGTAGACGTACTTCTCTTGGGTGGCGAAGGCCATCAACTCCGCGACCAGCACTTCGCCATCGGCCGCGGACAAGCCGTCTACTTCAAACACGTGCGAGGCGATATACAGAGCGTCGTCGCCAGTTACTGGGTTTGGCCAGACTGCGCGCCAGGTCTGATCTTGCCACTGCGTAAACATCTTGTCGCTGGCAAGTTGTTCGGAAAGTTTTGCTCGTGAATGCGCGTAGCGGTGTTTGAAAAGGGCGTTTGCGGTTCGCGCACGAAGCGCACCCGGCACATCGACCCATGCCGCTCGCGTCGAAACAAACTCGGTTTCGCCGCCCGATGACGGTAGTACTCGCGCCGCCAGGATATTTGCGAGTGCGGGACTCGGCAGAAAGGTGCTGTCGGTGTGCCACAGTTGGTTGGCCTTGAGATGTAAGAGGTGGCGATCTTGTTCGGCGACCAAATTGCCGTTGTCGGCACGATTCGACACCGGGGAGACCCGTGGATCGGGACCGTTGGCACCACGTGAACGATCTTCGATCGGGCCAAACAGTTGGGCTAGCTTGATGTGTGCTGCGTCGTCGAAATTCTGGTCGCGAAACAACAGCAGTGTGTGGCGCTCGAATGCAGCACGTATTTCAGCATATCCGTCCTCGGCAGTTATACTGGCAAGCTGCACGCCGTGCACCTCCACGCCGAAATGATCATGCAGGGCAGTCAGTCGTAGTGATCCGGGCATTGGTCAAGCGTCGATATCAGATCCGGAACAGTTGATAGGGTGTCACTGGCTCCGTTTCCAATTGATGAGAATGACACCTGCGCTGACCAGAGACAATCTCTGCCCAGGAATTAGATAGTGGGCGGCAACAGCCGTCCAGACAGGTATGGTATAGAAAAAGATCGAGGCCCGCGAGACAGTTGTGTAATCAAGTCCCTCGAAAAGTAACAGGAATTCCGTGCCAAAAAAGATTCCTGCCAATATTCCCGGCCAGAAGCTACCGTCCCCTAGGGACAGGCGTTTTTTCATGAGCAGCGCGTAGCATAATACGGGAAGAAAAGCGCATGCCGAACGAAGGCCCGCCTGAAATACCGGATGCAGTCCGGCGTTTACGACTTTGACGATTACTTCGTTTACGCCCATCAGAGCAGACACCGTAATCAATAAAACTGCCCCGAATGTGTCGATATAGTCCTTACATTTCATCTATTTCGGGGTCGGGTAACGGGATGGGTGTATAGTATATTCCGGTTATATTCTCTGAAATCCAACGTTCCTACCTAAAAAATTCGAACGAAATAGTCATGACCGATAATGAGATTCACTATCCGGATGAATTTGCCGACCGCCTGGAAATTCTTTGGGGCGAAGGTTTTTTGTCGCCGGGAGGCGTTGCCGAAGTCGAGGCAGTTTTAAAAGGTATCGATCTCGCCAATAAATTGGTGCTCGATATCGGTTGTGGAACCGGCGGTGCCGTGCTTGCAATTGCACGCGAACACGGTGCGGGGCACGTTACGGGAATCGATGTTGAGCCACAACTGATCGATCGTGCCCAGCGTCGAATATCGGACGCCGGGGTGGCCGATAGAGTTGACTTGCAACTTGTCGAGCCGGGCCCGTTAAATTTTCAAAATGACGCATTCGATGTTGTATTCAGTAAAGATTCGATAGTCCATATTCCCGATAAAGACGAGATATTTCGGGAAATTTTCCGCGTACTTCGACCGGGAGGCGTCGTAGCTGCCAGCGATTGGTTGGTGAGTGAAAGCGCAGACGCGTCACCCGAATGGGTTCGGTTTTGTGAATACGGTTATTTGTCTTTTGCGGTCGCTACCGCGCACGAGACCGAGACTGTAATGAGTCATGCTGGATTCGAACAGATATCAACCGTTGACCGAAACGCTTGGTACGCGGCGACAATAGCGCAGGAAGTCGAGCAACTGGAAGGTCCATTGCGAGCGCGAGTGCTTGAAGTCGTGGATAAGAACGTATACGAGGACTGGATGGATGTGCGCCGAGCGTTACGCGATGCGGTTGGTGCGGGTGCTTTGCGACCGACACATGTCCGCGGCTACAAGCCCGATCGCTAGAGCCTGTTGGCCGCCGAGTTGTGGGTTTACGGCGTAGCCTTAGCCGCCAGCGTCTGCGCGCACCGCGCAGTGACGATACTTTAAGCACTATGTGCTAATTTTTATAACGTAGTCCGGTGAGGTCGATGTCCGGATTGCGCCCGGCGATGAGATCGGCAGTGATACGCGCCGAGCCGCACGCCATCGTCCAGCCCATATGTCCGTGTCCGGTATTAACAAACAAATTCGGGTATTCGGTTGGCCCGAAGAATGGTGTGCCGTGCGGCGTCATCGGGCGCAGGCACGACCAATAGTCCAGCGTGTCATAATCGCCGCCTTCAGGAAGTAAATTGCGCACGGCCTTCAGCATCGTAATGAAATCCTGCGGGCGGTGGGTCATGTCGTAGCCCGCAAATTCCGCGGTTGCGGTTACCCGCAAGCGTTGACCGAGACGCACATAGGCGACAAGATTGTCTTCGTCGACCGCGCCGAGCCGTGGCGCGGTATGGCGTTGGTCGCTAGGCATCGTGACCGAGTAGCCTTTGACCGGATAGATGGACAGGCGGATGCCGAGCGGGCGGACCAGCTCGGCACTATAAGGCCCCAGCGCCAGGACAATAGTGTCGGCGGTGAATGCTCCGCGGTCGGTTTGCACGCTTCGGATCTTGTTCGCGCTGATATCGAAGCGCTCGATGGTCGTGCCGTATTCGAATTTAACACCTCTTTCAGCGCATGCGCGAGCGAGATTAACCGTAAATAAGTGCGAATCGCCGCTTTCGTCAGTCGGGCAATACACCGCGCCGGCGATGCGGTCCTTGCTCGCCGCGTACGCGGGATCAAGCGCGACCACTTGGTTTCGATCCAACACATCGCGCTGCTGGCCGTCCTCTACCAACAACTGCATGTGCTCGACGCCGCGATCAAGAGTCTGCTGGGATCGGAACAGGTACAGCAGGCCATCGGTAATTTGATCGTACTCAACCGCATTGCTCGCGACCACCTCGTGCAGGCGTTGTTGCGAGTACGCGCACAACCGATGCTTACGCAACGAGTTTTCGTGCGCCCGTCCACGGGTGCACTGGCCGATAAAGCGCGCGGTCCATTTCCAGAATTCGAGATCGGCTTTGAGTCGCAGTCGAAATGCCTGATCGTTGCGGAATAGCGATCTGAGCAAAATCATCGGCACCTTTGGCGACGCCCATGCGAATGCGTGGCCAGGCGCGATCAATCCCGCGTTGCCAAAACTCGTCTCCTGTGCGGGCCCGTCATTGCGTTCGATTACGGTTACTTCATGGCCGTCGCGTACGAGTTCATAGGCCGTCGTGACCCCGATAACCCCCGCGCCAAGTACCAAAATGTTCATAATCGGTACCCGTTACGGCACTTAATCGAGCGCGGCGATCACTCCGATCTCTACCGTAAACTGCGGTGCGGCCAGCTTCGATTCGACACAGGCTCGACCCGGTGCGTGACCCGGTGCGACCCAGGTGTCCCAGATCGAATTCATCTCATTAAAATCGCCCATATCCGAGAGCCAAATCGTCGCCGAAAGCAGTTTGCTTTTGTCCGTCCCGGCCTCGGCCAGCAAAGCGTCGAGGCGCGCGAGGATATTCTCCGTTTGCTTTGCGGCGGATTCGCCGGGAGCGTCAATGGCCACTTGGCCGGCCGTGTACACGGTATTGCCATGGATTACGGCCTGGCTCATGCGCTCAGCAACCTGGATGCGTTTAATGCTCATTGCTTATGTTCTCCTTCGGAGTAGTGTTAATTGGGCACCACAAATGACATATGATACTCGATACCGAGCAATCCTATTCTATTGGAAGCTTCCCTTGAACTGTTTCTGCCGGTGAGGCTACCATGCGCCTGCGCTCGGTGCCGCTGCGTAAATCGTTAGTTATGGCGGCCACGTGGTTTTTTTCGTTATGAAATTTAGAGCGAAACCTATTGCCCATGGAATTCACCCTAACTCCTGAAGTTATCGATTTTCAGCAACGCATCCGCGGATTCGTGAATGCACACCTTTTGCCGCTCGAAGACCAAGCGGATGCGTACGATGACGGCGAACATCTCGCATCGCCGTATTTCGAGCAGTTACGCGAACGCGCCCGTGGCGAGGGACTCTGGTGCCTGCAAATGCCCGTCGCGCGAGGTGGGCAAGGGCTTAACACCGTGGGGATGGCGGCGTGCTATGAGGAAATGGGTCGTTCCATTTTCGGGCCCGTGGTGTTTAACAGTGCCGCGCCCGATGACGGCAATATGATGGTGTTGGAGCGTGTCGCGAGCGACACCCAGAAGGAACGTTGGTTGCAGCCGATTGTCGACGGCAAGGCGCGTTCGGCAATCGTGATGACGGAGCCCGCACCGGGCGCAGGCTCGGATCCGGCCGCTATGATGCGCACCACGGCAACCCGGCAGGGCGACTCCTGGATTATTCGCGGCCGTAAGTGGTTTATTACCGGCGCGGGTGTCGCGCAGCATTTTATTTTGATCGCACGTACATCGGACGACCCGCGTCGTGGATTGACCGCGTTTATGTTCGATCGCGACGATCCCGGTTGGCACATCGTCCGGCGGATAGCGATTATGGGCCCGGAAGATCACGGCGGTCATTGTGAACTCGAATTCGATGGCTTGGAAATACCCGACGCGAACCGCTTGATGGCCGTGGGCGAGGGCCTAAAGCTGGCACAGATTCGTTTGGGCACAGCGCGTTTGACGCATTGTATGCGCTGGTTGGGATTAGCAAAACGATCGTTGGAAATCGCATCGAGCTACATTACCGAGCGCTCCGCATTCGGCTCGAAATTGTCGCAACACGAAGGAGTACAGTGGATGTTGGGTGAAGCGGCCATGGATATTCACAATGGCCGGTTGCTGACGATGCACGCCGCATGGAAACTTGACCAAGGCGATTTCGCACGTAAGGAAGTCGCAATGGCAAAGGTAGCCGTGGCCGATACCCTGCATAAGGCTGCGGATACGGCGATTCAGCTCTGCGGCGCACGTGGGTATTCGCGGGACACCGTGCTCGAGTGGATTTACCGCTATGCGCGCCAGGCGCGTTTGGTGGATGGCGCCTCGGAAGTACACAAGATGGTGCTGGCCCGCTTTTTGTTAAACGAAGCCGACGACTTTTGGTTGTGGGGGTGAGCGCCGCCGGTTGGCGTGCCGCGATCGCTCAGTTTGTAACCGAGCAAAGTGCCGCCCGCGCGGTTGACATCGCCGATATACGTCAACTTGGCGGCGGCGCTATCCAAGAGAACTACGCGCTCGACGTGCGCGTCCGCGGTGGCGCATTTGACGGGCGCCACGCCTGGGTGCTCCGCGCTGATGCGCCGTCGCGGGTCGCCGCCAGCCACAGTCGCGCGGAAGAATTTGCACTATTGCAGGTGGCTCACGACGCCGGGGTGTTGGCGCCGCAACCGCTGTGGCAATGTGCCGATCCGGGCCTCATTGGCCAGCCCTTTTATTTGATGCAACGGTTAACCGGTACGGCGGCGGCTCGGGACCTAGTGCGCGGTGCATGGACCGAGGACCAGCGTAACAGTCTCGCCCAGCGTTTGGGTCAAGAACTCGCGCGTATCCATGGAATCCGCCCGCCACAGCCGCGCTTGTCGTATTTACCGAAACCCGGCATTGCATCGGCGCGAAGTCGCGTGCAACAGTACCGACTGTGGTTGGACTGCCTGCCCGATGCGCACCCGGTGTTGGAGTGGGGGTTACGATGGCTCGACGTCAATGCGCTTGAGGCCGATACGGTGGTGTTGTGTCATAGCGATTATCGCACCGGTAACTATCTTGTGAATGACGGCGAGTTGAGTGGAATATTGGATTGGGAGTTTGCAAATTGGGGTGATCGTTACGAAGATCTCGCGTGGTTTTGTGCGCGCTGCTGGCGTTTTGGAGCGTGGCAGTTTGAGGCCGGCGGAATCGCCGATCGTGAGCCGTTCTATGCGGGATACACGAGCGAATCGGGCCAGCAAGTCGATACCGAGCGCGTCGCGTATTGGGAGGTCATGGCCGCAGTGAGATGGTCTGTTATCGCACTGCAACAGGCGCAAAGACATTGCTCAGGCCAAGAGGAATCGCTGGAATTGGCGTTAACGGGTCGCATCGTGCCGGAGATGGAACTCGATATTTTGCAGACGATTGAGCGAATCGAGGCCGGGGAACGAAATTGTGCATAACCAACCGTATGGACGAGCTTTGTTATCGACCGCTCGCGATACGTTGAAATCGCTGCTCGGCGTATTACCGGAGGCGCAACGTTACGACGCGCTGATGGTATTGAACGCGATGGCGATTTCGGCGCGCGAAAGCGAACCTGCGGCCCGTCACGATTGTGTTGTGGAACTCGATTTGTTGCGTCGACTCGATAGTTCGAGTCGCGCCGAGCGCGAAGGCGTTGATGGCACAGTTGTTGTCGGCGCGGTTGACGTCGACGGAACCCGCTTTGACTCAGAATTGGCGCGGCGCAACAAGCAGTTGGCCCAAGCGTTGCGCAGCGGCCGCTTCGATGCGAGCAGCGATCGCGCGATACGCGAATTGTTGTGGCACCAAGTGATTGCGAAACTACGGGTCAGCAATCCGAAATACCTGGCAGAATTCGCGCCCGAATTTAGCAGAAATTGAGTGGGTGCGTAGAGGTTGCACAAATTACAAGCTGATATTTTTAACTTGATGGCCAGTCGCGATTGAACGATGTCATTGCCGGTATCCCTGGACGATAAGTACACTCTGGAGTCGGGTCGGATATTTGTGACCGGCACTCAGGCGTTGGTGCGATTACCGATGTTACAGCGCGAACGGGATCGTGCGGCCGGTCACCACACGGCGGGATTTATTTCGGGCTACCGCGGCTCACCTCTGGGCGGGCTCGATTTGCAGTTGTGGCGTGCACAAGAACATTTAGATCGACACGACATTAAGTTTTTGCCCGGGGTAAACGAAGATCTTGCGGCGACGGCGGTGTGGGGTACTCAACAGGCGCAACTTAAAGGTGAAGGCACCCACGACGGTGTGTTCGCGATGTGGTATGGCAAGGGCCCCGGCGTCGACCGTTCCGGAGATGCATTTCGTCACGGCAATCTGGCGGGTTCGGCCACACTAGGTGGTGTGTTGCTGCTGATGGGTGACGATCATACCTGTGAGTCGTCGACGACCTGCCATCAAAGCGAGTTCGCGTTGGTGGACGCGATGATACCGATTCTAAATCCGGCCGGTGTGCAGGACATACTGGACTACGGTTTGTACGGCTGGGCGCTATCGCGTTACAGCGGTTGCTGGGTTGGTCTCAAATGTGTGCACGATACGGTCGAGGCGAGCGCGTCGATCGCAATCGGTTCGGAGCGGGTGCGCGTCGTATATCCTGAGTCCCTTGAGATGCCGTCCGATGGCCTCAACATTCAATGGCCCGATACGCCGCAACGACAAGAGCTTCGCTTGCACGAACATAAACTGCGCGCGGTGTCGGCGTTTTGCCGTGTAAACGGATTAAATCGTACGTTGCTGGATGCCGATCAGGCGCGCCTCGGCATTATCACCACCGGCAAGTCATACTTGGATGTACGCCAGGCGCTGACCGAACTCGGCATCGACGGTGCGGCTGCGCGTCGTTTTGGTATTCGCCTGCATAAAGTTGCGATGCCATGGCCGCTGCAGCCCGACGACATGCGTGATTTCGCCCAGGGCCTGGAACTGATTATTGTCATCGAGGAAAAGCGTGGCCTCATCGAGGAGCATCTAAAAGGTATCCTCTACGGTGCAGTTTCTGCACCGCGGATTATCGGTAAGGAGGATGAGCAAGGGCGGATTCTTTTTCCGTCCGCCGGACGGCTTGCGGCCAATACCATCGCTCTGGAAATCGGCCGGCGCCTGGCAGCACAGCACGACGACGCGACGCTAAACTCGCGACTGCGGGAGGCCGAGCAACTTGCCGAACGGCAACTCGAATCGCCGGTGCCCATTGTTCGTGCGCCGTATTTTTGTGCGGGATGCCCGCACAATACCTCGACCCGGGTGCCGGACGGTAGCCGTGCATTGGCAGGTATAGGTTGCCACTACATGGTGCAGTGGATGGATCGCGATACCGAGCGTTTCACGCAGATGGGTGGAGAGGGCGCGAGTTGGATAGGCGAGGCGTTGTTTAGCCGGCGCCCACATATTTTTCAGAATATTGGTGACGGCACCTATTTCCACTCGGGGTTGTTGGCGATACGTGCAGCAATTGCGTCGGGCGTGAATATTACCTTTAAGATTTTGTTCAACGACGCGGTCGCCATGACCGGCGGTCAAGGTTTCGACGGTCCGCTCAGCGTGCCACAAATCAGTCTACAGATGGCGGCCGAAGGCGCTAAGCGTATTGTCGTCGTCACCGACGAACCCGATAAGTATGCGTCGGGTACGCGTTGGGCTCCCGGGGTTGAAATTACGCACCGGCGCCGGTTGGACGCGGTGCAGCGCGAATTGCGTGAATTAGAAGGCACCACGGTGTTGATCTACGATCAAACCTGTGCCGCGGAGAAACGTCGCCGCCGTAAACGCGGTTTGTTTCCCGATCCCCCGAAACGGGTTTTCATCAACGAGGCGGTCTGCGAGGGTTGCGGCGACTGCGGGGTGAAATCGAATTGTGTCGCCATTGTGCCCGTAGAAACCGAATTTGGCCGTAAGCGCCGTATTGATCAATCGTCGTGTAACAAAGACTACTCATGTTTGGATGGGTTTTGTCCAAGTTTCGTAACCGTACATGGCGGTACGCTCCGAAAAACTTCTGGCGATGCGGGGCTCGCATTAGTTGAGGCACCGTTGCCGGCGCCGGCGCGGCCCAGCATCGACGGCAACTACGGGATCATATTGACCGGCGTGGGTGGCACCGGAGTCATCACCATCGGTGCGTTGTTGGGAATGGCAGCTCACCTCGAGGGCATGGGATGCTCGGTCTTGGATATGACCGGCCTCGCCCAGAAGGGTGGCGCGGTCATGAGCCACATCGTGTTGGCCAATTATTCCGAGGATCTGTCCGCCACCCATGTGCCGGCTGGCGGAGCGAATTTGTTGCTTGGTTGCGATATGGTGGTGGCGGCCGCCGACAGCGTGTTAGCGACGGCGCGTCGTGGTGTCACCCATGCGGTGATTAATACTTACGAGATGATGACGGGCGACTTTACGCGCCACGCCGATACGGTATTCCCCGCGGCCGAGTTGTCATCTCGAATTCGTGATGCGATCGGGATCGAGCGAACCCAGTTTGTCGATGCAAACCGCATAGCGAAGGCGTTATTGGGAGATTCCATCGGTGCTAATCTTTTCATGCTTGGTTTCGCGTTCCAGCTTGGGGCCGTGCCGCTTAGCAGCGATTCGATTACGCGTGCGATCGACCTTAACGGCGTTGCTGTTGCGATGAACAACAGAGCGTTTACCTGGGGTCGCCGGGCGGCATTGGATTTGCCGGCAGTTTTGGAGGCGGCTGGCGTAAACGCTAGCGCTATCGAGCAGGCACGCGAATCGCTAGATGCAATAGTGACTCGGCGCGAAGCCCATCTGTGTGCGTATCAAAACGAACATTATGGCGCTCGCTATCGACGCTTCGTTGAGCGTGTCGCACAAACGGAAAAGAGTGCGGCAGAAGGAATGCGCGGATTAGCTGAGGCTGTGGCATACAATTATTGCAAATTACTTGCCTACAAGGACGAATACGAAGTCGCGCGGTTATACGCATCCCGTGAGTTTACCGCCGGGCTCAATCGGGAATTCGACGGCCACTTCAAACTGCAGTTGCACCTGGCGCCGCCGGTTTTGTCGCGGCGTGATCCGTTTACGGGTGAACCGCGCAAGTGGGAATTCGGCCCATGGATTCTCAAGCTGTTCGGAGTTCTGGCTAAGTGGAGAAGTTTGCGCGGCACGCTTTTCGACCCGTTCGGTTATTCCGTTGAACGCCGACTTGAACGCCGTTTGATAGAGGAATATGAACAAACGTTAGACGAAATTCTGGCCGCACTCAATGTCGACAATCACGGTTTGGCGGTGCAGATCGCGAGCCTCCCCGATCAAATTCGCGGTTTTGGCCTGGTCAAACGCCGCCACATTGAAGTGGCTCAGAAGCGGCAAGCAGAACTCATGGACGCGTTTCGCAGTCCCGTTGCGGCCGGTGTGGCTGTGTAACCTTAACCTGAAGTAGCCGAATCAATCGGTGTCCTTTGAGCCGGCAGAAATATTTTCCCAGAAGGCTTTTTGAAACGCTTCCATGCTGCGTAAATTTTCCGGCATTAACGGTTTTAGTAGAGCCAGCGGATCGTATCCTTGAGCACCGGCCTGCATGCGCTCGCGCACTTTGGCTATCAAGTCGGACTGAATATCCGCGACGTCCGGTAGGCCGAGAAATTGGCGCATCTCCTCCGGTGTGGTATCGACTTCGATCTTGATTTTCATATCGCCCTCGTCAATAAGTTTTCGTAGTCTGGGTCTGAAGCGGCCGATGTCTGCTGTTACGGTCTCAATGTGACGCGAGACGTGGGAAGTTCGTAAAATACAGCATCCGCGCGTGCCGAATGCGCTGCCGGAAATGACGGTTACTCCACGATCTTGGATCAGTCGTGCGCCGTGGTCAAGGTCAATGTTATCGATGCGAAATTGACCTTCAGCTTTGGAGCCGGCGTGAATCATCGGGGCGCATGTCGATGCTAGTCGATCAATCATACGTGCCGCGCGCAGTAACGATTGCTACTGTCGCGACCGCGCGAGGCCGGTATGATAATGTAGCGATGCCGCATTTTGGGCCGCAGCGGTTTTATTCGCGGAATTGGAGCGGGGTCAACGGTGTGCAAATCGAGTAGCAATCGCCACACGTTGCGCAGTGGGCAAGAAATGATGATCGTGCTACTCGATGCTGAGCGTTGGGAAGAGCACGCGTCGGCGATCATGGCGATCGAAGCCGAGTCCTACGAGCCGGGTCGGCGTGATTCGTTTACGTTTCTTGACAGGGTTGTTCAAATGCCGCGCAATGCATCATTGTTGGCCATTGTGGATCGATCTATTGCCGGGTTTTGTTTCGGTGGACCCCTTGAGGAGTTTGCGGAAACCGGAGGCGTTCGATCCGATCCGCATTGGGGCCGGAACGACGCGCTATACGCGGCTGATTTGACGGTCGCGGCACCGTATCGCGGGCAAGGTGTCGCGCAAGCCCTAAAACGCGCGCAAATCGAGCGCACCGTGGCACTCGGTTTTCGGGTCTATGCGGGCCGGAACCGCGTTGGATTGGCGGATGCCATGTGGCATATCAATCGCGCTGCTGGCGCACGGGAGGTTCAACGCATTACGGATGCGTATTCCGATGATCTAGGGCCGCGCTCGGCGATTTACTATCATATCGATTTGGCGGATCGCCAGCTCCCGAGTCCTCAATAATTGTGCCTACAGGGATGTAGGTAATAAGCGCGAGCAGGACGCGGTAGCGTTGCCGACATGGATGTAGGTGGTAAAGCGGTCCGGCAGTAATCGTTGAGGCGACAATTCATGATTAAATCCGCCTAACGAGTTGCACTTTCGTTTATACACAGAGAATGATAGGTATGACCGCGGGCCGGCTGAATCCAACGCGGACCGGATCAACCATTGAAAATCACAAGCGATTGCAGAAAGCGACGGCCCAGCCGGTTATTCCCAGCCCGTTCGTCGTGGCACCCGGTTTCGGTGAGTGCGAGATAATTCTCGAGTCGTTCACCGGTCGGTTATCGTGTTAAGGTTTCTGCCAGGGGACTATGAAATTCAGGCGACTAAATTTAGCGTTCAAGTCCCGCGTTCTGCCATCGCGACGGGCCGCTGACCGCGTGTCTGGTCAACTACAAGCTTCGCTCGATTCCCGTAATTGTTACTGGGCCGCCATTATCCTTGGCGTTGTTGCGGTGGTTCTGCGTTTGTACCGGTTGGGCGATATGGAGGTATGGTTAGACGAAGCGCTCACCGGATACCTCGGCTACAGCGACGACTGGCTACAACGCGTTCATAACACTCCGCCTTTGTATTATTGGATAGTTCGAAATTGGCTCGCGATTTCGAATTTTGATGCATCTTCTTTAAGGTTGCCATCAGTGGTGGCCGGTGGATTGTTCGTGGTGTTGGCAACCCTTACGGCCAATGAAATATTTGGTCGCCGGGCTGGAATATTCGCCGGATTATTTGCGGCCCTGTCGCCTTTGCACCTCTACTATTCGCAGGAAGCACGAGCATATAGTCTTCTCATGACGGAGATTATGTTTGTATACCTGATGCTGTGGCGAACCGCGCGCGGCGCCGGGACGGGCTCATGGATAGGATTAGTGGTCGGCACTGCAATGGCTGTGTATACGCATTTTCTCGCGATCATTCCGGTCGGCATTGGTTATCTTGTTATCGCGGCGCCCAGGGGATTGTCGGTTCGTGTTGCGATTCGATACATAGCGGCCTTGTTGGTTGCAATGCTGGCAGTCGTTCCGTGGTTGATTTGGTGGAAGTCAACAACGGAATTCGCAGCCAGTGACTTCTCCTGGGTTGAACGTGTATGGGCGATCATCCCAATATGGCGCCAGATTCCGTTGTCTTTGGAAGTATTTTACTTGGGGTCGCAGCAAGGCCTGGTTCCGGTGTTGGCAAAACAATTCCTGCAATTGGAATTTCTACCGATTTTGCGTTGGCTGGGTCTGTTTAGTTTGACGGTAGTACTGTTGTTTTCGATTTGGAGATGTCGCCTTGAAAATGCTGATGTGCGAGCGCGTTTCCTGCAATCGATTTTGCTCGTGTTTGTGCCATTGTTGTTGCTTCTCGGTGTATCGTTTTTTCGGCCGATCTATATTGTGGGGCGATACGATTTAGTGGCGTTTCCCGCATTCGTGATCTGGCTGGGATTCGCGTTGTCATTGATTACGAGTCGCAAACATGGCGTGTCGATTTTCGGCGCAATTCTAATCGTTTGTGCGTTGGTGTCGCCGATTACCGTTAAATTGATAAATTACTTTGAGTTTGAATCGCGTTCGGAGGCCGACCAAATTGCGCGTCAAATAATCGACGCCGCAGAGCATGACGATCTGTTCGTAATGGTAGGGCCATCCGTAGTCCGGCTAGTGTACTATCTTCGAACAAATGGCATTAAATGGGAAGACGGAGTATGTCGTTCGACCACATCTGATCAGGAATTTCGTTGTCGAATGTTGCCGCTTGGCCTCGAAGTCGCGCCCGCGGCGGTACAGCGTTATTATTTGGCAGCGCGCGACGGTTGGCTTATCAGAGATATCGAGCAGGTAATTTCGGAGGCGGATTATCCGCGCCGCGTGCGCTTGGTATTCATGGAAGCGAAAAGAAACCAATCGGGTAGTTTGGCATTTCCGGCTGAAACGCGGCCCGTACTGCAAAAAACCATTGACAGTGGGTATGCCGTGACGTCCGTAGATACTCAGTCGAATGTAGTTGCGTTGCAACGGCGATCCGGAATCGTTCCAGAGTGACTCCCGTACAGATGACGGCCGGGTTCGTAATCTGCGCCGGGCCGGAATCGACGGTGGTGCGATATCCGATTTGGATGGGTTTGTGGCATCCGTCGCGGCTTGCACACGGCGCTTCAGTGTGAGCGCTTATATAAAAATTGGGACATCTGGTCTGGCCCTCATTGCCGGGGCGGGAACCTGGCTTTGGCCCGACACGTCGGCCGGTTGGATATTTGTACTGCTCAGTTTTGTCGTGGTGCTTCTCGTACCTACGATTCGTGGCGATATACGATTGTGCATGACGCTATGGGCAACAATTGCCGCTCATGTGATCGTGGCCGGGGTGGATGCGTTTTATTGGGTTTTACCCGTTGCGGCGCCGGATGCGTCAACGTTTCATCGTGCGGCCACTCAGATTGCGGCTACACAATCGTTCGAGTTTGGACTCGATTTTATATTCTACGAGAACCTGCTGGCGGGATTGTACGCAATCGCCGGCAGCTTACGATGGGTCGGAAATATGTTTTCGGTTTTTCTATTCAGCCTGTCGTGTGTCGTGCTTGTGGATCTATGTAGACGGCTGCACGGAGAGAAAAATCGAATTACTGTTACGTTGATATTCGGGCTGTTGCCATCGGCATTATTATTGAACTCGGTGACGTTACGAGAAGGGTGGGAGCTATTGTTTTTTATGGTTTGCACATACGCTGCGATCGTCCTCCCGGACAGCGATCGAAAGCCACTATGGCTACTGGTGCTGATTGTCGCAGCCTTGGCAATGGGATTACCCCATAAAGTGATGCTATTGTATTCTGTGTTCCTGGTACCTCTGTTGCTGGGTTATGTGGGTTACGTCGACTCCAATATAACATCAAAATCGGCGATAATCGTTGGCTTGTCGGTTTCGATCGTATTGCTGGCTGCGATCGCGGGGTTAGTGACACTGACCGAGAGTGGGCGGTCACTTATATTAGGAATGATAGACGGTAATCTAATCGATGAAATTCGGTTGTATCGTGAGCATATCAATCTTGTTGGCGATCCGCGCACTGCATATGGAATCCAACTCGACGCATCGTCGTATGTCGCTATTGCTAAGAGTATGATGAGCCTGTACTTCCATTATCTCGTTGCGGCTCCAGTTCAAGGGATCGAAAATTCAAAGGATCTCTACGCGGTATTCGAAAGCGTGCTTCGCATTGCACTGCTGGTAGCAAGCGTTGTGGCTGCGTTCCGGCTGCGCGGCAGACCTGAGTTGAAATTGGTTGTAATGCTGTTGCTGGTCTACGTTAGCTTAACGATGCTCTGGTCGATAGGTACGACGAATTATGGGCAGGCCATTCGCCACCATGTGCTGACCAATTGGATTTTAATTTTGCTAGGGGTGCCCATTTTGGGTCAATTTGCGAGTCGGCTTGGCAAACGTTGAATCCGCCAGCAGACGAAAAACCAATCCGTATCGAGTTTGTGATTAGCGGATTGCGTACCGGTGGCGCCGAATTGACACTGTATCGCTTGATCAAGAGCCTGCATTCCAAACAATTCGACATGTCGGTGGTATCGTTGACTACGGTCGGTACCGTCGGCTCGTACCTTGAAAAACTTGGGGTCCCAGTGTTGGCATTGCGAATGCACCCATGGAGGATTAACGCATTCGCGACTTGGAAGCTTATCGCCCATATGCGGCAGCGCCGGCCGCAGCTTGTACAAACTTGGATGTATCACGCCGATCTGTTTGGCGGCCTCGTAGCCAAGGTCTTTGCCGGCGCGCCGGTTATTTGGGGCGTTCGGCAGAGCAATTTCGACCCGATCAGCAGCAACCCCGTCACGATGCGTATCGCGAGATTGTGTGCTCAACTGTCGCGGCGCATTCCCAGCACTATTGTTTGTTGTTCGGCTGCGGCTTATCACCGCCACGGTGAGCTTGGCTATTTGGAACGAAACATGACGATAATCGATAACGGTGTCGATGTATCGCAGTTT
>Ga0224512_10000972_pt1 | contig 28873 bp, 39 predicted proteins | sample SF_May12_sed_USG_4_FD_169103 | JGI IMG/M metagenome (GOLD analysis project Ga0224512, IMG submission 169103) | Sediment microbial communities from San Francisco Bay, California, United States - SF_May12_sed_USGS_13 | ecosystem: Environmental > Aquatic > Marine > Sediment | place: USA... | reverse complement strand
CTGAACTCGGCGGGCGCCTCGGCGATCTCACGCACGACGATCTCGGGACCAAGCCGGCTGTTGACCGACCGCTGGATCCGGTCGAGCTCGACGACGCCGTCGGGCATCGTGAACGAGAGCACCTGACCATGGGCGTGGACACCGGCGTCGGTCCGACCCGACATGACGATCTCGGGCTTGGTGCCGATCAGCGGTTCGATGACCCGCTCCAACTCCCCCACCACGGTTCGCACCCCCGGATTGGGTGCCAGCCCTCGGAAGTCGGTCCCGTCATACGCGACGACGAGCCGAACGTTTGTCCTCGGCTCGTCGTTAGCAGTCATCCAAAGACCGAAATTCGCAGGTGACACTGAGTTTGTCACCCGAGCTGCACAGAACGCTATTACACCAGTTCGATGCGGGCCATCGGGGCGTTGTCGCCCTGACGAGGACCCATCTTCAGGATCCGGGTGTAGCCACCGGGACGGCTGGCGTAACGAGGACCGACCTCGTCGAACAGCTTGGTGGTCATCTCCACGTCACCCAGGTAGGCGAGGACCTGGCGGAAGTTGTGCAGGCCGCCCTTCTTGGCTTTCGTGATCAGCCGCTCGGCAACCGGCCGCATGGCTTTCGCCTTGGCCTCGGTGGTCTCGATGCCTTCGGCCGCCACCAGCGAGGCGACGAGGTTGGCCATCATGAGCTTCTGATGTGATGAGCTTCCGCCGAAACGACGGGCTTTGCGAGGGGTTCCAGGCATGGTGTGATCCTTGTCGTCCTAACTACCGCGAACCGCGCAGGGTCAGGCCACGCTCGTCGAGCTTGGCGATGACCTCGTCGAGCGACTTCTGGCCGAAGTTGGTGATGGCCAGGAGATCGTCCTCGTTCTTCGTGAGCAGCTCACCGATGGTGTTGACCTGGGCCCGCTTCAGACAGTTCCGGGGGCGCTCCGACAGGTCGAGATCCTCGATCGGGAGATCGAGATCGGGCGAACCGGAGGCGGCGGCCGGAGCTTCGCCCAGGGTCAGGCCCTCGGGCTCCTCGCTCATCTCCTCGATGAGCTGGAACAGCGAGCGAACGGTGGCGCCGGCCGAAGCCAACGCGTCACGCGGTGCCAGGGAGCCGTCGGTCTCGATGTCGAGGATGAGCTTGTCGAAGTCGGTCGACTGGTCGACGCGGGTCGGCTCGACGGAGATCGAAACCCTGCGGACCGGGCTGAACACGGCATCGATCGGGATGACACCGATGGTGTTGGACTCGCTGGCCCGGCTGGACGGCAGCCAGGCTCGACCGCGCTCGACGGTCAGATCGATGGCGAGACGGCCCTGCTCGGTCATGGTGGCGATCAGCGTGTCGCGGTTGAGAATCTCGACCTCGGGAGGGCAGGCGATGTCACCGGCGGTGACCGAACCCGGGCCACGAGCGTCGAGACGGAGGACAACCGGCTCCTCGCTCTCGCTGGTGAGCACGATGTCCTTGATGTTCAGGATGATGTCGGTGACGTCCTCGATGACACCCTTGATGGTGTCGAACTCGTGCAGGGCGTCGTCAAACCGGACGGTCGTGACCGCAGCACCGGGGACCGACGAGAGCAATGCCCGGCGCAGCGAAGTGCCGAGGGTGTGACCGAACCCGGGCTCCAACGGACTGACCGCGAACTTGCCGCGGCTCGACTCTCCGTCATCGAGCTGTTCGACTGTGGGTCGCTGAATAACCAGCATCTGAAGGGTTTCCTTTGTCGGGGTAGGGCATGGGCGGTTGCGGACTTGTGTTGCGCGAGTTCTGGCCGGAGGCCGGAACTCGGGGTCGAGGGCCGGAGGCCCCGACACGCGATCACACAGTTATTTCGAGTAGAGCTCGACGATCAGCTGCTCGCGCAGCGGGACATCGATTTGCTCACGGATCGGTTCGGAGTAGACCTTGATGGCGAACTCGCCGTCACGTTCCAGCCAGGCCGGCGGCGTGCGGTCGAGGACGTCCTTGTTCCAGACGACGATCGGATTGGTGCGGGTCTTTTCCTTGATCTGGATCACGTCGCCCTTACGCACCCGGTAGGACGGCACGTTGACCCGGGATCCGTTGACCAGCACATGACCGTGGGACACGAACTGGCGGGCCTGCGGACGGGTTGCACCCCAACCTGCCCGGTACACCACGTTGTCGAGACGCAGCTCGAGGAACCGGAGCATGTTCTCCCCGGTCACTCCCTGACGACGGGACGCCTCCTGGTAGACCCGGCGGAACTGGCGCTCGGTCAGACCGTAGGTGAAGCGGGCCTTCTGCTTCTCCTGGAGCTGGATGAGGTACTCGCTCTGGTTGCCCCGACGGCGGGTTCGACCGTGGATGCCGGGGGGATACGGCCGCTTGTCGAGGGCGATCTCCTCACCCTTCGTGCCGAAGATGTTGGTGCCGAGGCGGCGGGATACTCGGGCCCGGGGGCCGGTGTAGCGTGACATGTCAAACCCTCCGACGCTTTGGGGGACGGCAGCCGTTGTGGGGAACGGGAGTCACGTCCTTGATTCCCGTGACCTCGATGCCGGCGTTCTGGATCGAACGGATCGCGGTCTCGCGGCCGGAACCGGGACCCTTGACCTGCACGTCGACTTTGCGCACACCGTGCTCCATCGCCCGGCGGGCGGCGGCTTCGGCAGCCATCTGGGCGGCGTAGGGGGTGGACTTGCGGGAGCCCTTGAAACCAACGTTGCCGGCCGAGGACCACGACAGGATGTGACCCTCGCGATCGGAGATTGCGATGATGGTGTTGTTGAAGCTCGACTTGATGTGAGCGATGCCGTGGGTGACGTTCTTGCGTTCCCGACGACGGGGGCGACGACCGCCTGCGCTTGGTTTGGCCATTACTTGGTTGCTTTCTTCTTGCCGGCCACCGTCTTCTTCGGGCCTTTGCGGGTACGGGCGTTGGTCTGGGTGCGCTGACCGCGAACCGGCAGACCCTTGCGGTGACGGATGCCCTGATGGCAGCCGATCTCCATCTTCCGCTTGATGTCCTGTGACACCTCGCGGCGGAGGTCACCCTCGGTCTTCAGGTTGGAGTCGATCCAGGCTCGGATCCGCATGACCTCTTCCTCGGTCAGATCCTTGACCCTGGTGTTCGGGTCGACGCCGGTGGCCTCGGTGATGGTCTGGGCCGTCGAGCGCCCCACGCCGAAGACGTAGGTGAGGGCCACCTCGGTGCGCTTGTCGCGGGGGATGTCAACGCCGGCTATGCGGGCCATATCAACCTTGCCTCTGCTTGTGTCGCGGGTTCTCGCAGATAACCCGGATCGTGCGATTACGCCGGATCACCTTGCACTTTTCACACATTGGTTTGACGCTGGGGCGAACCTTCATCGCAGTGTCCTACTTGGTTGGATTCCTGTGGTGTGGGCACCGGCTCGGGACCGGAGGCGGCCGGTGAACCGATAAGAACTGACTAACTGGGTTGGTACCGTGCGGACACAGCTCGCGGCCTCGGTGGGCCGAAGGTGCCGTGGTGGCGTGCGCCGCAAGCGCGGAGCATGTCGGTTGAAGGGCACGGGAGAAATCCGCCGTTCGGCCGAGTCTCCACCACCCGGGTTCGACCTGAGGGGCCGACCTACTTGTAGCGGTAGGTGATCCGTCCGCGGGTGAGATCATACGGCGTGAGCTCGACCTGGACTTTGTCACCCGGAAGAATACGGATGTAGTGGCGTCGCATCTTTCCGGAGATGTGACCCAAAACGGTATGACCATTCTCGAGTTCGACCCGGAACATGGCGTTCGGGAGCGACTCGGTGATGGTTCCTTCAAGGACGATCGTATCTTCTTTATGCTTTGGCAGGACGAGACCTTTCGTTCGAAGTTGCACGGTCGATACGTCGACGATGCCGGCAGGAGTGCGAAACGCAGGCTCCAAAAGCACCGCAACAGACCAACAAACCATGCTACTGGCCTCGAATTGCCGCCACAACACGCGGTTGGCCAAGATCCCGGCCGGTATGCGGCCGGACCGGCGGGCCCGCGAACACCCGTTGGAGCACGGGCGACGGACCGGGTCAGAACTTCAGCCGGCGCCCCGGTCTCCCGGCCCGGACAACCCTGTTTCCTCCTGCCTCGGTTCCGGCTCCCCGGCTTCCGGCCCGGGAAGCGGTCGCTCCGCGGGCTCCTGCTCACCGAAGGTCCTATGCCCAACGCCCTGCTCGCCGACAAGCGGCACGAAGCGCACGCCGCCCAGGTCCTCGATGTCGTAGTGGTCGCGTGATCGGATGAGACGTAAGAGGCGTTGCTCGCCCCGACGATGGCCGACCGGCATGATCAACCGGCCGCCTTCGGCCATCTGCGCTCGAAGCGCGGGGGGAACCGACGGTCCGGCTGCGGTCACGACGATCGCGTCGTAGGGAGCCAGCTCGGGCCAGCCGAGTGAGCCGTCGCCCTGGACGACCTGTACGTTCGAGATGCCGAGCGCGGCAAGGCGAACGGCCGCAGCCCGGGCCAGCGACCCGTGACGTTCGATCGTCACGACCGACCGGGCCAGGTGACCGAGGACGGCGGCACCGTAGCCCGAACCCGTACCGATTTCGAGAACGTGATCCTCGGGCTGGATCATCGCCGCGTCGGCCATCAGGGCCACCATGAACGGCTGGCTGATCGTCTGACCGTGGCCGATCGGAAGCGGTCGGTCCTCGTAGGCGGAATCCGCCAGCTCAGCAGCGACAAAACGATGACGGGGCACCGACCTCATGGCGTCGAGAACAGACGGCGTGACAATCCCCCGGCTACGAATCTGCGTGTCAACGAAGCTGCGGCGCTCCACAGCCCGATCCTCGGGACCGATGGCTTCGCTTGACGTGGGCTTGTGTGAGTTTCTCATCTACCGGTGAGGCGGTGGGTCGGATTCGACCGCCCCCCCACCACGGTAGGTGCGATTTCAGCGGATCGCCATCGTGGCTGCTTCGCGGACCTCGTCCAGCTTGTAACGGGAGGCCGAGAGTTCTGAGATCGAAGTCCCGGAGCGGCGCAGTTCGTTGCGGGTCCGCCAGGCGGCGAGGACGGATCGGAAGGTGAGATTCTGGATTTCGGTCATGAGGTGCGTTCTACTTCGGTTACCCATGGGGATTGCGGTCTGGTCTTGTCCGGTGCTGGGAAGCGGCTGCACTCCTTTCACCACGTCCTACGGTGTCTTCCCCCGCGCTGGATGCAGAAGAGTCTGAACGCGTCCGATCGTGGAGTCTTCCTTTCCCACCGAACAGGTTTACGATTCGGACATGGACCAACGACCGCAGACACCACCGGCTGAAACCGTCCAGCCGACCGACGGCAGCCCCTACCCCCCGTTCCCCGGGGTCGAGCCCTACGACACCGTTCGCAGTATCGACGACGAGCGGGCCCATCGCCTGCACGTCTGTGCGCTCGGCTACCGGATCTTCGGCTCGATGCGCTGGGGCCAACTCGGCGACGGTCACATCAGCGCCCGCGATCCCGAGTGGACCGACCACTTCTGGCTCCTCGACTGGGGGATTCCATTCGGACAGGCCACCGCCGATCGTCTGGTGCTGGTCGGCCCCGGAGGACGGGTCCGGGACCGATCCGGCGACTACACCGGCGCCGTCAACACGGCGGGCTACAACATCCACGCCCCCCTGCTCGAGGCTCGGCCCGATGCCGTCTCGGCCGCCCACACCCACACCCCCTACGGCACCCCGTGGTCGGCCAACGTCTCGCCGTTTCTTGCCATCAGCCAGGAGTCCTGTGCGTTCGTGTTCGACCAGGGTCTGTTCGACGACGAGGAGGTCGAGGTCCTGTCCTATGACGGCGGCAAACGGATCGCGGCGGCGACCGGCTCGGCCAAGTTGTGCATACTCCGCAATCACGGGCTTCTCACCGTCGGACACTCGGTCGAGGAGGCCGTCGGCTGGTTCGTGATGGCCGAGCGGGTCGCCGAGGTGCACGTCAAGGCCCCGAACGCCATCCCGATCTCCGACGAGGCCGCCGCGGTCGCCGCCTCTACCCTCGGCGACCCCCACGCCGGGTGGCGCCTGTTCCAGTGGTTGGGCGCCGGACTGGATTCCTAGGGGCTGCACTTCTCGACATCGCGGCAGGTTTCGGGGTTTCGGCTCCCCGATCGCCGGAACTCGAGGCGCCGGTCACCGTCCCGGCGCACCTGGATGACGCTGTGCGATAGCGTGGCCGGGTGGACGACAGCTCGATTCTCAACAGATTCCGCTCAGCCGTACACCTGCGGCGGGGGATGGCGGTCTTCGCCACGATGATCGGCGTCGTCATCTCATACTCGGCGATCCTGGTCGGTTTGAACGAGGGTCTGGCCGACGATGCGTCGCAGTCCGCCGGTTCGATACTCGGCGTCGGCCTCGGCCTGGTACCGCTGGTGTTCGGGCTGGCCGCGCTGACCACCGGTCACCCCAACGCCCTCCTGGCAGTGGCCAAATCGATGGCGCTGTGGTTGCTGGCCACACCGCTGCTGATCATCGACATCATCCTCGGGCTGACCGCGGCATTCGCCCTCGGTTTGACGAGCTCGCTCCATCACCCCAACGCTCGATGGTCCTCCCGGCTCGGGATCGTGGCGATCGTGATCGTCCTCACCGTCGTCCTGTTGATGGTCGCGCCTGCGGCCGCGCTCTTCGGCCCTCTGATCGCAACCGGCCCGGCCATCGCATTGAGCGACGACCGGGCCGTGTTGTTCGACAGGTTTTCGCGCTGAACGCTCAGCGCACGAGGGGACGGTGTCAGCCCTTCACGGCGCCGGCGAGACCACCGATGATCCGGCGCTGGAAGATCAGAACCAGCACCAGAAGCGGAATGGTGACCAGAACGGCCGCGGCCATGATCTGCCCGAATGGATCCTGCATGGTCTGTTGACCGGTGAACAGGGCGATCGCCACCGGAATGGTGCGATCGTCGGGGTTGATCGTGGTGAATGTCAGGGCGAACAGATACTCGTTCCAGGCCCCGATGAAGGCCAGCAGACCGGTGGTGACCAGCGCCGGAGCCGTCAGCGGCAACAGGATCAGACGAAACGCCTGGAACGACGTGGCCCCGTCGACCTGAGCAGCCTGTAACAGGTCACCGGGTAACGTTCGGAAGAACGACGTCAGCACCCAGACGGTGAACGGCAACGAGAAGATCAGGTACGTCAGGATCATCGACGGTCGCGGTGTCAGACCGACCGATCTGATGATTGCGTACAGACCGGTCAGGATGGCGATCTGCGGGAACATCGTCATCGACAGGATCGTGTACAGGGCCACGGTCTTGCCCGGGAAACGCAACTTGCCCAGGGCGAAGGCGGCGAACGAGCCGATGGCCAATGCGAGCAGCGTGACCGTGACGGCCACGATGATGCTGTTGATGATCGCCCGCTGGAACTGGGTGTCGGCGAAGACGTCCTCGTAGTTCCGGGTGAAGAAGCTGATGCTCCCGTCGGTCGGGCTGCGGGGAATGAACGTCGCCGGCGTCATGGCCAACTGACCCTCGGACTTGAGCGACGAGTTCACCGCCCAGTAGAAGGGAAAGACCAGGTAGACGGCGACGACGACGACCATCGCGTAGAAGCCGGTCTTGCGCAGGAGCTTCCGCGGCGTCATCGGCGGTTTGGCCCTGATTTCCGCCTTGGCCTTCGGAGGAGCGGCGGTTGCGGTATCACTCATCGGTGCTGACCCCCAGTGTGCGAATGTAGATGATGGCGAAGACGGTGAGCAGCAGGAAGATCACGACCGACGAGGCTGACGAGTAGCCCATCAACTGGTTGTCGATCAGGTCGTAGTAGGTCTTCGAGGCCATGGTGAAGCGATTCTGACCGAACACGATCTGGAAGAGATCGAAGACCCGCAACGAGTCGAGGGTTCGGAACACCAGGGCGACGGCGATCGTCGGTTTCAGCAACGGCAGGGTGACGCTGGTCAACTGGCGCCATCGGTTGGCTCCGTCGACTCGGGCCGCCTCGTAGAGTTCATCAGGGATGAGCTGAAGGCCGGCCAACATCAGGAGGGCCATGAACGGCGTGGTCTTCCAGACGTCGATGGCGATGGCCGCCGGCAATTGGAGACTCGGATTGGCCAGCCACGCCGTTTGCCCGTCAGTGCCGAAGAAGTTCTGGCCCAAGACGTTGAACAGGCCCGATCTGGTCGACGAGAACATGTACTCCCACATTCGCGACGACACCGCTGTGGGGACCGCCCAGGGGACGAGCATCAGCGCCCGCATCGCCCCCCGACCGACGAACGCCCCGTTCAGGAGGAGTGCGATTCCCAAGCCCAGTAACGTCTCGAGAATGACCGCGGCCACCGTGAACAGCGATGTGTCCCACACCGATCTGATGAAGTCGCGGTCGGTGGCCCCGATCACCACGTCGGTTCCGAAGAAGCCGAACGTGAACGCCTCCCGATACCGAGGTTCCCGGGGCAGCACGTCGATCGGCCGCTCCTTCACAACTTCGCCCGTCTCCTCGTCGATCACGGGGTTGCCGTTCTCGTCGACCTCGTCGCCGAGTGTTTTTACGGTGAGGCTCAGAAGCTCACGGTAGTTGTCGAGACCGACGAAGCTGGTTTCTTGTGCACTGGCGAAGACACGATCGGTCATCGAGGCGTAGAACACCTGACCGAACGGATAGATCATGATGGCCAACATCAAGATAAACGTCGGCGCCACCAGCATGTAGGCGAGCCGTCGTTCGGCCCCCAACAGGTCGTCATCCTTGCGGAGACGTTTCACAGGCTTGGCGTCGGCGACCTCGATCTCGGGTACCGACTCCTCTTCCACGGTTTGCAACGTGTCCCCCTTACTCGTCCGAGTTCACCATACATGATGACCGGCAGCAATTTCAGATCCGGCCGTCATCATTGCGCGTCATGTTGGATATGACCAAGCGGGCCCGAGACAGTTGCCTCGGGCCCGCTCGATGGAATTGCTCTTCGTTTACCTACGGTCGGCTCGGTTCGAGCCGACCATTACGAGGCGAGCTCGAGGCCGGTGATATCGGCGATGTCGAGTTCGAGTTCTTCGACTGCGGTCTGGGCGTCCGTCTCACCGGTGAGCACACCGTGGACGGCGTTGAAGAACGCAACCGAGGTCTGATTGTAGTTCGGAGCGGTGATCGTCGAGGGACGAGCCACCGCGTTGGTGAACACATCAAACAGATCGGCGAAGAACGGCGTGTTGGCCAGGACCTCGTCGTCGCTGTAGAGCGCCTCGATGGTCGGCAGCAACGAGTCGTTCAGCGCGTTGATCTTCTGACCCTCCTCGGAGGTGAGGAACAGGGCGAACCGTGCTGCCTCCTCGGGGTTGGCCGAGTACTTCGACACGGCGATCTGCCAACCACCCAGGGTGGCGGCAGGGCTGCCTTCGGGACCGGCCGGAAGCGGGCCGATACCGAACAGGTCGACAACCTGCGAGTCGTCTTCAACGCTCTGGCTGCGGCTGTAGGCGTACGGCCAGTTGCGCATGAAGGCGGCGTTACCGGCGTGCCAGATGGCCCGGGCCTCTTCCTCCTGGAAGGCGGTCACGCCCTCCGGGCTGATGGTGCCGACCCAGCCGGCCGCCTGCTCGAGAGCGGCCACGGCGTTCTCGTTGTTGATGGTGATCTCACCCTCGGGGCTGACGATCTCGCCACCACCGTACGACTTGATCCACTCCAGCGCGTCGCAGGTCAGACCCTCATAGGCGTTGCCCTGCCACACGAAACCGGTGAAGTCCTGGTTACCGTCGGCCTGCTCGCCGTCCTGGATGGTCTGAGCCATTTCCTCGAGCTCATCCCAGGTGGCGGGCGGGCCGTCGTAGCCGTACTTGTCCAGAAGATCGGTGCGGTAGTAGAGGAGACCGGCGTCGGTGTAGAACGGAATGCCGACCAGACGACCGTCGCGGGTGTTGTTCTCCACGATGGCCGGGAAGTGGGCGTCAACGACATCGGCGGCGCCGTACTCGTACATGTCGAGCAGATGCTCGGCGAGATCGCCGGGCCAGATGACGTCGATGTTCAGAACATCGATCTCATCGGACTGGGCCTCGAAGGTCTGCAGGTAGGTGCCGAGAAGGTCGGTGGCCGACTCCGGGCCCTGGATGATCTCGATGTCGATGTCGGGGTTCGCGGCCTCGAAGGTGGATTCGAGTTCCTGTGCGCTGTCGGAGGCGGAGCCACCGAAGATCCAGCGGACGACGGTCTTGTCGCCACTGGCCTCGTCTGCGGCCTCCTCACCCTCGTCGGTCGACTCGTCGGTTGACTCGTCGGCGGCTTCCGCCGTTGTATCGTCGGTCGACTCGTCGGTGGAGGTCTCGGACTCATCCGAACCACCACAGCTGGCGGCTATGAGCCCCAGCACAAGCAGTAATGCCAACAGTTTCTTCATTATGAACTTTCTCCCTTTGATTCGGACGTCTCGGCAACGCACCGTTGAGCGGCCGTTCCGGGGAAGTGTAACCGGCGCCATCGGATACAGCCGACGCGCGGCACACTTTCACAAGCATTTCGACCGCCGTGGCCGTCACGGAGGCAAGTCCGTCGTCCGTTCGTCGCTGGTCTGTAACCTGAGCATCACTTCTTCAAGCTGCTGCAACAACAAGGGGTCGGATGTGAACGGGGATAATCGGCAGGTCGAAGCACGGAGGCTCAGACTCGGGCTCCTGCAGTCGGTGCTCGGCGAAACAACAGGCCGGATCGCCGCCGCCGCAGTCGAGGAGGTGGTCGATCGTCATCGACACCATCGGTCGACGGTCGAGGCATCCGAGAAGGGTCGGTTCGGCGAGTGGTCGCATCACGACATCTGGCTGATCACGTACGCCGACCAGTTCCAGGCACCCGGCGAGAGGCCTCTGGCCACACTCAACAGGATCCTCGCCGACGAGCTCGGCCACGTCATCGAGGGCGTGCACATCCTGCCGTTCCACCCGTGGAGCAGCGACGACGGCTTCTCCGTCATCGACTACGGTCGGGTCGACGACCGGTACGGCGACTGGAGCGACATCGCCGCCATCGGGGAGTCGCGACGGCTGATGGTCGACGCCGTCATCAACCACGTCTCGGCCGAGAGCGACTGGTTCCAGCGATTCCTCGCCGATGAAGAGCCCTACAACCGGTTCTTTCCCCACCTCGATCCGGGCACCGACGTCAGCCGTGTCGTGCGGCCCCGCACCCACCCACTCCTGACCCGCTACGACACAGCCGCCGGGGAGCGCTGGGTCTGGACCACGTTCTCCGCCGACCAGATCGACCTCGACTACCGCAACCCCGAGGTCATCGTGCGGATCCTCGAGGTCCTGGTCACCTACGTCGAACGGGGTGGGTCGGCCATTCGGCTCGACGCCGTCGGCTTTCTGTGGAAGGACCCGGAACGGTCCTCGATTCATCTGCCGGAGACCCACGCCATAATTCAGCTCTATCGATCCTGCCTCGACGAGGTGGCGCCGGGGACGATCCTCATCAGCGAGACCAACGTTCCCCACGCCGAGAACATCTCCTATCTGCACGAAGACCCGCCCGAGGTTCATGCCGTTTACCAGTTCGCCCTGCCGCCGCTGGCCGCCCACGCCGCGCTGACGGGCGACACCACGGCGCTGGCCGCGTGGGCCGACGGGATCGACGACGTCGTCGGCCCCCAACAATCGTTCCTCAACTTCCTGGCCAGTCACGACGGGATCGGGCTGCGCCCGATCGAGGGGATTCTCGACGCGACCGCCGTCGCAGTGCTCGTCGAGGCGACCGAGGCGGTCGGGGGTCGGATCTCCTACCGGTCGACTGCTGACGGTGGGCAGCAGCCGTACGAACTCAACACGACCTGGTTCGATCTCCTGTCCCACGGCGTGACCGAGGAGACGGCGATCGGCAGGCACCTGGCCACCCACGCCGCTCTGCTGGCACTGCCCGGGATCGCGGCGATCTACGTGCATTCGTTGTTCGGCTCGTCGAACGACCAGGAAGGCTTCGCCGCAACCGGCCACAACCGCTCGCTGAACCGGGCCCGGTTCGTCGACGCGGACGGCTACTTCGCCGCGCTCGGCTCCGACGGTGGCGGGAACACCGATCGGGCGGCCCGGGTACTCGATGGTCTCGCCGCCATGGTGGCGGAGCGCCGTCGCCGTCCCGCCTTCCACCCGGAAGGTGCGTGCCGGGCCCGCACGATCACCGGTTCCGACCTGATCATCGAACGAGAGCACGCCGGTAGCCGGGGCGGTTGCCTCATCAACTTCTCCGACCGCCGTCTCGAGCTGACCGAACCGGTCGGCGGCCTGGGCACGCTCGAACCCTACGCCGTGCACTGGTACGGCGAACCGTCGGCCCGATCCGGAATTGATCCAGCCTCGACCCGGTTACCGCTCCATGGCGACGCCGACCGATGATCGACCGACCCGAAGCCGATGGGCGTCGCCCACGTCGGCGATCGTTCTCGCCGCCATCGTCGGGATCGCCTTCGGTGTCGTCGGGTATCTCTTGGCCTTCGACGACGGGGCCGACACCGCGACGGTCGAGGCATTGACCGAATCACCCACGGGAGAGACGACGCTGCCCCCGGTCGATCATGCGGAGCCGGTCGAGGGCGCGGTACCCGAGGGCCGCAGCCCCGATGTTCCCGATCTGCCGTTTCCCGACAACCCAGATCCCAGCCAGTGCGGCATTCCGCTTCCGTGGAACGGTCAGGAGCAGGCCTGGCTCACCGGCCTGTACGACGGGGAGCTGATCCAACCCGAGGTCCTCCTGTACAGCAGCCATCTCCGGCTCGAGATCACGGCATCGGCCCCTCACGGCACCGAGGTCCGCGTGATCCTCCACCAGGCGAATCCCGTGCTCGACTACTACCTGGTCGACCTTCCCGATCAGCCACCGGCGTGGATCCCGGAACCTTTCCTCTCCTTCGAGCCGGTCGAGGACGCATAGGTCCTCCCGGCGTCGCTAGCATCTCTCAGATGTCGGAGCACGAGCAGCCCCAAACGGATACCCCATGGTGGCGACGAGCGGTCGTCTACCAGATCTATCCCCGATCGTTTGCCGACGGAAACGGCGACGGCACGGGTGACATCGCCGGCATCAGGTCCAGGCTCAGCCACCTCCAGGATCTCGGGGTCGACGCCGTCTGGTTCAATCCCTGGTACCTCTCCCCGCTGGCCGACGGCGGCTACGACGTGACCGACTACCGTCGGATCGACCCCCGATTCGGCACCATCGAGGAGGCCACCGCCCTCATCGCCGAAGCCCACGAGCACGGCATCAAGGTGATCGTCGACATCGTCCCGAACCACACCTCCGACCAGCACGCCTGGTTCGTCGAGGCCGTCAACGCCGAGCCCGGCGACCCCGTCCGCGACCGTTACCACATCCTTCCCGGCCGGGGTGACGACGGCAGCGAACCACCGAACAACTGGATGAGCGTGTTCGGCGGACCGGCCTGGCACCGGCTCGACGACGGCGAGTGGTATCTCCACCTGTTCGCCCCCGAGCAGCCCGACGTCAACTGGCGGAATCCCGAGGTGGCCGATGAGTACGACGCCGTGCTGCGATTCTGGCTCGATCGAGGCGTCGACGGCTTCCGGGTCGACGTGGCCAGCAGCCTGACGAAGGACATGACCTATCCCGACATCGAAACCGATGTCCAGGCCGTGATGTCGAGCAACCGCGTCCCCAACCATCCTCACTGGGACCGCGACGACGTGCATCCCATCATCCGCCGCTGGCGGGCCCTGCTCGACAGCTACGACGGGGAGCGGATGATGGTGGCCGAGGCCTGGGTCTCGCCGGAGACCTACCCGCTCTACCTGCGACCCGACGAGTACCACCAGGTCTTCAACTTCGATCTGCTGCTGGCCGGCTGGGACCGTGACGAGATGGCCTCGATAATCACCGACTCGGTCGACAGGGCGGCCGCCGTCGGATCGACCCCGACCTGGGTGCTGTCGAATCACGACGTGATGCGGGAGACGACCCGCTACGGGCTGCCCAACGGAACCAACTGGCGGACCTGGTCGGTCGAAGGCCCGTTCGACTCCCTCGATCCCGAGCTCGGGCTGCGGAGGGCACGGGCGGCAGCGCTCCTGATTCTGTCGCTGCCCGGATCGGCGTACGTCTATCAGGGCGAGGAACTCGGTCTCCCCGAAGTGTGGGATCTCCCGGAAGAGGTGCTCGACGACCCGGTCTGGGAGCGCTCGGAGCACAGGCAGCGCGGTCGCGACGGCTGCCGGGTGCCCATTCCGTGGTCGATGGACGGCCCGTCGTTCGGGTTCAGCGAGGTGGCCGGCTGGCTGCCGCAGCCCGCCGAGTTCGCCGGTTACGCCGTTGAGGCCCAGACCGGCGTCTCCTCCTCGACACTCGAGCTGTACCGCCGAACCCTGGCCGCCCGCCGGGAGTATGGCACGGACGACGAGCAGATCACGATGCTCGAACTGGGCGACGAGGTGCTCGCCTACTGTCGAGGAAACGGCCTGCGCTGCATCGTCAACTTCGCCTCCACGGCGCTCGAGCTGCCCGAATACTCGAAGATGATCGTCGCCAGCAACAGCGAACAGGACGACTCGGTCCTCGAACCCGACTGCGCCGTCTGGGTCATCTGACCCGACGACAGAGCAACACCGATCTCCAGCGCACCCCGCCGCAGCCAGGGAGTTTGCGCAGCAAACTCTAGCGGCGTGCCGCCCGCCGGCTGCTCCGCGCCGGTGCCGTCAGCGGAGGCGGATGATGTTGCCGGTGACAACTCGTCCGGCATCCGCGCACAGCCACGCGATGACGTCGGCCACTTCGGAAGGAGCGGCGACGTGGTGGTGATCCGGGTCGCCGGCCACGAACTGCCGCACCTCGTCGGTGATCCATCCGGTGTCGGTAACCGGCGGGTACACGACGTTGGCGGTCACGCCGTCGGACGCCATCTCGGATGCGGCCGAGAGGGTATAGCTGATCAACGCCCCCTTGGCCGCTCCGTAGGAGACCTCACCCGGGAAGGCCCGGCCCTCACCCGAGGTGAGCGTGACGATGCGGCCCCACTCCGCACCCCGAGCCCGATGGCGGGTGATGAACTCCTGCATGAGGAGGGCGCCTGCCCTGGCGTCGACCTGATACTGACGATCGATGGTTGCGGCCGTCACCGGATGACCGAGTCGGCCAACAGCATCGGCCGAGTCGGGAGCGAAGCTGTCCTTCTGCCAGCCGCTGGCGTTGTGCACCAGCACCGAGACGGGCCCAAGCGTCGTCTCGGCCGAGTCGAAGAGCCGACCCGGTGTTTCGACGTCGGTCAGATCGGCTTCGATGAGGATCGCTCGACGACCGGCAGCCTCGACCTCGGCGGCGACGGCACCGCCCCCGGACAGACGGGCCTCCACGTAGGCATCGCTGACATCGCCCTCGGCTCCATCACCGCCGTCGCCAACTGTGCGGAAATACGTGATGGCGACATCGGCGCCCTTGCGGGCCAGGGCCACGGCGGTGGCCGCCCCGATGCCGTGGTTCGCTCCGGTGACGAGTGCGACCCGCCCGGCCAGCGGTGGCTGGATCGAGTCGGTCATCGAGGTCAGGTACTCAGCCGGACCGTTCGATGGCGGAGAAGATCCGCTCGGCCACCTCGTCTTCGGTGCCGAGCCCATCGACGTTGACGACCATGCCCCGCTCGGCGAACCAGTCGATCGTCGGCACCGTCTCCTCCTCGTAGAGAGCGAGACGCTTGGCGATGCTCTCGTTGGTGTCATCCTCACGCCCGCGGCCCTTCATACGGGCCGTCACCTCGTCCAGTGGGACGTCGAGGTTGATCACCGCGGTGAGTTTGTCGTCGCCAAGCATCTCGACGAGCGCCTCGGCCTGACCCGGCGTGCGTGGGAAGCCGTCGAGCACGAAACCCTTCGACTCGACATCGGACTGAGCCAGCCGGTCCCGTACGATGCCGATCGTCATCTCGTCGGGGACAAGCCCGCCGGACTGCATGATCGGCTCGACCTGCTTTCCCATGTCGGTCCCTGCGGCCACCGCCGCCCGGAACATGTCGCCGGTGCTGAGATGGATCACACCGTAGTGACCGACAATTCGATCACATTGTGTGCCCTTGCCCGCGCCCTGGCGCCCGAAGATAACAAGTCGAGTCACGTCAGTCATGGCTCGCCATCCTATTTCAAGAAGCCGTCGTAGTTCTGGGCCAGGAGCTGAGAATCGATCTGCTTCATCAGCTCCAGCGATACACCGACACCGATGAGAATCGAGACGCCGGAGAATCCGAGCAGGCCGAGACTGGTGTTGTTGCCGACGAGCTGGAACAACAGCGCCGACGGGATCAGGGCGATGACGGCCAGGAAGATGGAGCCGGGCAGCGTGATGCGGTTGAGGACCTTGGACAGATACCGCTCGGTTTGGGGACCGGGGCGGATACCGGTGATGAAACCGCCGGACTTGCGGAGCTCGTCGGCTCGGCGGGCCGGGTCGAAGGCGATCGAATTGTAGAAGTAGGCGAAGCCGATGATCAGCAGACCGAAGACCAGGATGTAGGCGGGATCGGTGGGTCGGAACAACCGGTTCTGGATGAAGGTGCGCACCACGTCACCCCAGGAGTCCTGGGTGGCGTTGGTAGGCAGGACGTTGGCGATCAACGACGGCAACTGCAGCAGCGAGCTGGCGAAGATGACCGGGATGACGCCGGCCTGATTGACCTTCAGCGGAATGTAGGTCTTGTTGCCGCCGTACTGGCGCCGCCCCACGACCCGCTTCGGGAAGTTGATCGGGATGCGCCGCTGGCCCTGCTCGATGAAGACGATGCCGAGGCACAGCATGAGCAGCACGATCATCGAGATGATGAACCAAATCACGCCGCGGACCCGCCAGATGTTGATACCGAGGGCCGGGAGGCCGGCCACCACCGAGGCGAAGATCAGCACCGACATGCCGTTACCGATCCCCCGTTGGGTGATCATCTCGCCCATCCACATGAGCAGGGCGACGCCGGTGGTGATACAGAGCACGGCCAAGAGCATCATCCAGATGCTGTTGTCCTCAGGGAACAGTCCGGGGTCGAAGCCGTAGATCTGCTCGGGACTCCGGCTGATCAGGAACACGAAGCCGGCACTCTGGATCAGCGCCAGGATCACGGTCAGATAGCGGGTCCACTGGGTGATCTTCCGCTGGCCGACGGCACCCTGCGACTGCCACTCCTCCAACTTCGGAACCGCCACCGTGAGGATCTGGATGACGATCGACGCGGTGATGTAGGGCAGGATGCCGAGACCGAACAGGTTCAGCACGCCGCCGTTGCCGGTGAACAACGTCAAGTAGCCGAAGATGCCGCCCTCCGAGTCGTCGATCTGGCGGCGGAGGTTCTCGATGCCGGTGAGGCTGACGCCCGGCGCCGGGATCTGCACCCCGAGCCGGTACACCACAAGGATGAAGATCGTGAACAGGATCTTGTTCCGCAGCTCCGTGGTTCGAATGACGTTGAGCAACGTTGACACTGGTTGATTCCTTGCTGGTTCTTATTGCGAGTTTCGTGACCGTCAGATCACGAAACTCGAGGGCGAGCCCGAAGGGTGAGACACGTTGACACGCCGGGATCCCTCTATCGGTTCATGTGCTGGTTGCCCTGCGCCGCCGGACGAACCTTGAACGGCAGCGGCAACGTCTCAACAGTACCCCCGGCCGCGGTGATGGCGGCTTCGGCACTCTTGGAGAAGGCGTGGGCCTTGACGGTCACGGCGCCGGACAGCTCGCCCCGGCCGAGAATCTTGACCAGAGCGCCCTTGGAGACGAGGCCCTTGTCGAGCAGCGACTCGGGGGTGATCTCGGACAGGCCGCTTTCGGCGATCGTGTCGAGGTTGATGGCCTGATACTCGACCCGGAACGGGTTGGTGAACCCGCGCAGCTTCGGGAGGCGCTGCTGCAATGGCAGCTGGCCACCCTCGAAACCGACGGGAACCTTGCTGCGGGCCTTCTGGCCCTTGGTGCCGCGGCCGGCGGTCTTGCCGCCCTTGCCCGCGATGCCGCGGCCGACGCGCTTACGCCGGGTGCGCGACCCTTCGGCCGGCTTGAGATCGTGAACCTTCATGATCAGCTCTCCTCCACTTCGACGAGATGGGGGACGCGGGCGATCATGCCCCGAACCACCGGACCGTCGGTGAGAACATTGGACTTGCCGATCCGGCCGAGACCGAGCGCTCGCAGCGTTCCCCGCTGCTTGGGCTTGGATCCGATGGCCGACCGGGTTTGCGTAATCTTGATTTCGCTCATGGTGCTTGTCCTTCGACCTTACGCGTCGGCGGTCTGTGTCGCCCGAGCCGACTTCAGCTCCCGCTCCCGCTCCTTGTAGGCCTCGAGCATGCCCTTGGGGGTGAACTCCGAAGCGTCGAGGCCGCGAAGCCGAGCCACCTCGTCGGGCCGCTTGAGGCTCTGGAGCGCATCGATGGTGGCACGGGCCACGTTGATCTGGTTGGCCGAGCCGAGCGACTTGCAGAGCACGTCGCGGATGCCGGCCTCCTCCAGAATGGCGCGGGCGGCGCCACCGGCGATCACACCGGTACCGGGGGCGGCAGGCTTCAGCATGACACGGCCGGCGCCCTGTTCGCCGATGACCTCGTGGGTCACGGTGCCCCCGGCCATGGGGACGTCGAACATCAGCTTGCGGGCCTCTTCGGTCCCCTTCTGGATGGCGAGGGGAACCTCTTTGGCCTTGCCGTAGCCGAGTCCGACGCGACCGTTTCCGTCGCCCAACACCACAAGCGCGGTGAAGGCGAAGCGACGACCGCCGCGGACGACCTTGGCCACCCGGTTGATGGTTATCACCCGCGACTCGCGACCATCGCCACGATCACTTCGATTGTCTCGTTCGTTTGCCATGATCCGTCCTTCTTTAAAACTTCAGTCCGGCTTCGCGGGCGGCGTCGGCCAGGGCGGCCACACGACCGTGGTAACGGTTACCGCCGCGATCGAACACGACGTCTTCGACACCGGCGGCCTTGGCCCGTTCGCCGATCAGCTTGCCGACCTTGGTGGCGGCGTCGACCGACCCCGTGGAAGCGGTCGAGCCCATACCGGAGCGGACCTCGTCCTCGTAGGTGGAGGCGGCGGCCAGTGTCCGGCCCTTGGTGTCGTCGATCAGCTGAGCGCTGATGTGTTTGTTCGACCGGTAGACGGCAAGACGAGGACGTTCGCCGGTACCGGTGACCTTCTTGCGAACCCGGCGCTGACGGCGGGCTCGGAGAGCTTGACGGGCTGCGGTCTTGGAAGCCATTACTTCCCTGCCTTCCCTGCTGTGAACCGGGGCCGTCCAGGCAGGAGGCGCTCGGCACGTTCCGTGAGTGAGCTCATTACTTACCTGCCTTCCCGGCCTTACGTTGGACGCGTTCGCCGACGTAGCGGACGCCCTTGCCTTTGTAGGGCTCGGGCTTGCGGTAGGACCGGATCTCGGCGGCCACCTGGCCGACGACCTGCTTGTCGATGCCGATGACACCGATCTTGGTCGGCTCGGGCACGTCGAATTCGACACCGTCGGGAGCCTGGACCTCGACCGGGTGGCTGAAGCCGAGCGCGAGCTCGAGGCGGTCCTTCCCTTTGGCCTGGGCCCGGTAGCCGACGCCGATGATCTCGAGGGCCTTGCGGAAACCCTCGCTCACGCCGACCACCATGTTGTTGACCAGCGACCGGGTGAGACCGTGGAGCGCCTTGGTCTGGCGCTGCTCATTGGCTCGGTCGACGGTGACCTCACCGTCGTCCACGCTCACCGAGATGGTCTCGGGGATCGTGTGCTCCAGGGTTCCTTTGGGGCCTTTGACGGTGACGTCGAGTCCGGAGACCGAGACCTCGACCCCGGACGGCACCGTGATGGGGGCTTTTCCAATACGTGACATGATTATCTCCTGCGACGTTTGGCCGAAGGCCAAACTCGTGGTGGCGTAGCCACACTATTACCAGACGTAGCAGAGCACTTCGCCACCGATCTTGGCCTTGCGGGCGGCCCGATCGGTGAGAAGACCCTTGCTGGTCGAGAGAACGGCAACGCCGAGACCGCCGAGAACCCGGGGGATCTGATCGGTCTTGGTGTAGACCCGAAGACCGGGCTTCGACACCCGCTTCAGGCCGTTGATCACCCGCTGGCGCTCCGGCGAATACTTCATGTTGATGGTCAGGGTCGAGCCCGGACCGTCGGTGTTTTCGGACGCTTCGAAGCTCGTGATGTAACCCTCGGCCTTGAGGACCTCGGCCAGGGCCACCTTGAGCTTGGACGACGGCATCTGAACCTCGTCGTGCATCGCGATGTTGGCGTTGCGGATGCGGGTCAGCATGTCGGCGATCGGATCGGTCATTGACATTGTTTCACTCCCTCCCGATCACCAGCTGGCCTTGGTCACGCCCGGAATCTCACCGGCGTGGGCCATCTCGCGGAAACAGATACGGCAAAGATCGAACTTGCGGTAGACGGCTCGGGGCCGGCCGCAAACCTGGCACCGGGTGTAGGCCCGGACCTTGAACTTCGGAGTCTTGCGTTGCTTGTTCTTGAGTGCTTTCTTTGCCATTACTGAGCCTGTCCTTGCCGGAACGGAAAGCCGAAGGCGTCGAGGAGCGCCTTGCCTTCGGCGTCGGAACGTGCTGTGGTCACGATCGTGATGTCCATACCCCGCGGGGCGTCCACCGTGTCGTAGTCGATCTCGAGGAACACGAGCTGCTCCGTGAGACCGAAGGTGTAGTTGCCGTTGCCATCGAAGGAACGGGGATTGAGGCCACGGAAATCTCGGATCCGGGGAATGGCCAGGGTGACCAGCCGGTCGAAGAAGTACCACATCTGGTTGCCCCGCAGGGTCACCTTGGCGCCGATGGCGTTGCCCTGACGCAACTTGAAGCTGGCCAGCGACTTCTTGGCCTTGGTGGCGACCGGCTTCTGACCGGCGATCAGCGCAAGGTCGTTCAACGCCGATTCCAGGTTCTTCGAGTTGGCCAGCGCCTCGCCGACGCCCATGTTGACCACGATCTTCTCGATTCGCGGCACTTCCATGATGTTGTCGAGCTCGAGGTCGGTCTTGAGCTGATCCCGGATCTGCTCAAGGTACAGCTGCTTCAGCCGTGGGGTTTCGATTGTCGCGGTAGCCATTACAGGGTCACCTCCGGAATCTCCACTCCGGTGCGTTTGCAGATGCGGACCTTCCTGCCGTCGGTGACCTTGTAACCGACCCGGGTCGGTTTCCCGTCCTTCGGGCTGATCACCGCCACGTTCGAGACGTGGATCGGCATGTCCTTGTCGATGATGCCGCCCGGCTCCTCCTGGGAGCGGGGTTTGGTGTGGCGACGAGCGGTGTTGACGCCCTCGACGACCACCTTGCTGCGGTCGGGATAGGCGGCGACCACGGTGCCCTCGGCACCACGATCCTTGCCGGCCAGAACCCGGACCTTGTCACCTTTGCGAACTCTCATTCCCATGGCTAGAGCACCTCCGGGGCCAGCGAGACGATGCGCATGAAACGCTTCTCGCGCAGCTCACGTCCGACCGGGCCGAAGATACGGGTGCCACGGGGCTCCCGGTTCTCGTTGATCAGCACGGCGGCGTTCTCGTCGAATCGGATGTAGGAGCCGTCGGCTCGCCGCCGTTCCTTTGCGGTCCGGACGACGACGCACTTGACGACATCACCCTTCTTGACCGCGGCACCGGGCATGGCGTCCTTGACGGTGGCGACGAAGATGTCGCCGATGCCGGCGTAGCGGCGACGGGAGCCGCCGAGCACCTTGATACACAGAACCTCGCGGGCGCCGGAGTTGTCGGCCACCCGCAGGCGTGACTCCTGCTGGATCATCGGGCACGCTCCAGGACTTCCAGGACCCGCCACCGCTTCTTGGCCGACAGCGGCCGGGTCTCGACGATGCGTACGCGGTCGCCCTCGTTGAGGTCGTTGTCCTCATCATGGGCGAAGTACTTCTTCGAGTTCTGGACCGTCTTGCCGTACTGGGGGTGGCGGGAGCGACGGATGACCTCGACCACGGCGGTCTTGTCCATCTTGGTCGACACGACCAGACCCTCGCGAACTTTGCGGTTCTGGGACCGGTCAGCGGTCTGTTCGGTTTCGGTGCTCATGATGCCTCTCCAGAGTCGGTGCCAGTGGCGGCTTGGGCGAGGGGCTCGAGGGCGAGCTTCTCGGCAGCGGCGATTTCGCGGCTGCGCATTTCGGTCTTGGCTCGGGCGATGTCCCGCTTGACCTGTGAGAGTCGTGCGGTGTTGTCGAGCTGTCCGGTGGCCAGCTGGAACCGCAGATTGAACAGTTCCTTCTTGGCGTCGTTCAGCATCGAGACCAACTCGGCGTCGGAAATGTCGGTGATTGCTGCGTCAGCCATCGAATCCACTCTCCCGTGAGATCACGCGGGCCTTGACCGGCAGCTTCTGGATGGCCCGGTTCATGGCCGCCTTGGCGATTGCTTCATCCGGGTAGGACAGCTCGAACACCACACGGCCGGGCTTGACCACGGCCACCCAGTGCTCGGGGTTGCCCTTGCCCGAACCCATGCGGGTCTCGGCCGGCTTGGCCGTGACGGGCTTGTCGGGGAAGACGTTGATCCACACCTTGCCGCCACGGCGGACGTGGCGGGTCATGGCGATACGAGCGGCCTCGATCTGGCGGGAGGTGATCCACCCCGGTTCGAGGACCTGGATGCCGTAATCGCCGTAGGCGACCTTGGTGGCGCCCTTGGCGTTGCCGGTCATCCGGCCGCGATGGTGCTTGCGGTGCTTGACTTTCTTGGGCATCAACATCGGACTCAGTCACCATCCCCGGGACGGAAGCTCAGATCCTCGGATCCGGCGTGTTTGTTGAGGGTCTCCTCGATGGCCTCCTCCTCGGCGAGCAGGCGCTCGAACTCGGGATCGGCCTCCTTGACCAACGGAGCGGGCTCGTCGGCCGCACCTGCGGCGCTCGCCGCTTCGGGCTCGGGAACCTGTGGAGCGGCAGCGCCAGGCCACTGGGCACCGGCACCACCCTTGGGGCGGCGGGACGACGAGACGACCGGGCGGGGGGCGTCGACGGTGCCGGCGGCCTCGCCGACGGCCATCGCCGCTTCCTTGGTGGCCTTGTCGCTCGAAGCCTTGTAGGGCAGGATGTCGCCTTTGTAGAGCCACACCTTCACGCCGATGCGGCCGTAGGTGGTGTGGGCCTCACGCAGGCCGTAGTCGATGTCGGCCCGCAGCGTGTGCAGCGGCACCCGGCCTTCGCGGTACCACTCGGTGCGGCCCATTTCGGCGCCGCCAAGGCGGCCGGACGACTGGATGCGCACACCCTTGGCCCCGGCCTTCATGGCGTTCTGCATGGCCCGCTTCATGGCCCGACGGAAGGCCATGCGACCCATGAGCTGGTCGGCCACACCCTGGGCGATCAGGGCGGCGTCGAGCTCGGGCTGTTTGATCTCCACGATGTTGAGCTTGATGCGGGGGTTGCCGGTGAGCTTGGTCAGACCGGCCCGAAGGCGATCGGCCTCGGAACCCTTGCGACCGATGACGATGCCGGGACGGGCGGTGTGCACGTCGACCTGCAGCTTGTCGCGGGTGCGTTCGACCTCGATGCGGCTGATGGCGGCGTTGGGCAGTTCGTCCATCAGGTACTTGCGGATGCGATGGTCCTCCAACAGGTAGTCGCGGTACTCCTGCCGATCGGCGATCCAGCGCGACTTCCAGTCGGTGGTGATTCCCAGGCGGTAGCCGTAGGGATGAACTTTTTGACCCATTATTCTTCCTCTCCGGCACCGTCGGCGTCTTCGGTGTCGTCGGCTCCGTCGGAAGCTTCCGCTTCCTCGGCGTCGGCGTCGGCGTTGGCGTTGGCGTCGACGTCTTCGGTGTCGTCGATGACCGCATCGGTGTCGGCATCGGCCTCGTCGGTTGCGACCTCGGCGCTCTCATCGGTTTCCGCTGCGACGTCTTCGACGTCATCATCGGTGGTCTCGTCGGCGTCGGCCGTGTCGGCCTCCTGGGCCGCCCTCGACTTGGCCACCCGGGCGGCACGATCGCCTCCGGACGATTTCTTCGACGAGGCCTTGCCTGCGGCTTTGAGCTCGCCCCGCTCGCGGATCTCGTCGAGTTCCTCGGCGGTCAGGCGGCTGACCTCGATGGTGATGTGGCAGGTCTGCTTCTGGATACGGCCGGCCCGACCCCGAGCCCGGGGGCGGAAGCGACGCAGGGTGGGACCCTGGTCGGCAAAACAGGCCGAGATGAAAAGCTCCTCGACGGGAATCTCCTCATTGTGCTCGGCGTTGGCCACGGCCGAACGCAGGCACTTCAAGATTTCCTTGGCGGCCAGACGCTCGGAGAACTCGAGGATCTCGATGGCCTCGGTGACCCGCTTGCCCCGGATCAGGTTGAGCACGACCCGAACCTTGGAGGCCGACATGCGCACAAAGCGGACCTTTGCCCTGGTTCCCGGCCGGGCGCCGGTGGCGGTTGCAGCCATCAGCGACGACCTCCCCGCTCCTGGCCGGCATGGAACTTGAAGGTCCGGGTCGGCGAGAACTCGCCGAGCTTGTGGCCGACCATAGACTCGGTGATGTACACCGGCACGTGCTTGCGCCCGTCGTGGACGGCGATGGTGTGGCCGACCATGTCGGGAATGATGGTGGAGCGCCGGGACCAGGTCTTGATCACGCGCTTCTCGTTCTTCTCGTTGAGTTCGTCGACCTTCTTCAACAGATGGTCGTCGACGAACGCACCTTTCTTCAGACTCCGTGGCATGACTACCTCCGTCCTCCACGCGTACGACGACGACGTACGATCAGATCGTCCGACTTCTTACCCTTCTTGCGGGTGCGACCCTCGGGTTGACCCCAGGGTGACACCGGATGGCGACCGCCGGAGGTCTTGCCTTCACCACCACCGTGGGGGTGATCGACCGGGTTCATGGCCACGCCACGGGTCTGGGGCCGCTTGCCCTTCCAGCGGGAGCGACCGGCCTTGCCGACCTTGACCAGCTCGGCCTCGGCGTTGCCGACCTCACCGACGGTGGCCCGACAATCGATCGAGACCCGGCGCATCTCGGTGGACGGCAGCCGCAGCGTGGCGGTGGTGCCCTCCTTGGCCACCAACTGGACCGAGGTTCCGGCCGAGCGGCCGAGCTTGGCGCCGGCGCCGGGCTGGAGTTCGACGGCATGGATGGTGGTTCCGACCGGGATGTAGCGGATCGGCAGTGCGTTGCCCGGCTTTATATCGGCGTTCTGACCGGATTCGACCCGATCACCGACGCTCAGGTCACGGGGAGCGAGGATGTAGCTCTTGGCGCCGTCGTGATAGTGGAGCAAGGCGATCCGGGCATTGCGGTTCGGATCGTATTCGATCGAAGCCACGGTGGCCGGAACGTCGTCCTTGTTACGACGGAAGTCGACAACGCGGTAGCGGCGCTTGTGGCCTCCACCTCTGTGTCGAGACGTCTTGCGACCGTGGTTGTTGCGGCCTCCGGTGGAGTGCTGCTTTGCCAGCAGCGATTTCTCCGGCTTGTCGGTCGTGATGTCCGAGAAGTCGGAGCTGGTCTGGAAGCGGCGACCGGGGCTGGTTGGCTTACGTTTGCGGATACCCATGGCGGCCTCAGTTTCCGTAGAGGTCGATCTCGCCCTCGGAGAGGGTGACGACGGCTCGTTTGCTCGACGGGCGGGAGCTGACCGTGTTGTTACGACGGTTGCGGACCCGCTTGCCTTTGCGGTTCAGGGTGTTGACCTTCGCCACCTTCACACCGTCGAACAGCTTCTCGATGGCATCGCTGATCTCGGGCTTCGAGGCGTCGGGCGCCACGATGAAGGTGTAGGCGTTGTGATCTTCGGCGGTGACGTAGGACTTCTCCGACACGACCGGCCGAATCACGACATCTTCAGGAGCTCTCATCACTCTTCCTCACTGGTGGCGGTGCCCGACCCGGATTCGGTCGGTTCGGCAGCGTCCGGTTTGGTGGCCTTGGGCTCGGCGGCTCCGTCGGAAGCTTCCGCGTCCTCGTCGCTTGGAGTTGCCTTCGCAACTCCCGGGGCAGACGCCGCAGCCGCGCCGGGAACACTGTCTTTGGCGAAGACCACGTAGTCGCTGACCAACACGTCGTAGCAGTTGAGCTGATCGGCAGCCAGGAGGTGGACCTCGGGGAGGTTGCGAAAGCTACGGACGACGACATCGGCGTCGTCGTCGCGGCTGACGACCACCAGCGCCCGGCCCTCGACACCGAGAGCGGCCAGCGCGGCCTTGGCCGCCTTGGTGCTGGGCTTGTCGAATCCCCAGGAATCGACCACGACGACCTTGTCGTCGGCGGCCCGGTCCGACAGAGCCGAGCGCAGGGCCAGATTGATCATCTTCTTGTTGGTCCGCTCGGCGTAGTTGCGGGGCTTCGGGCCGTGGGCGATACCGCCGCCGATCCAGATCGGCGACCGGATCGAACCGGCCCGGGCCCGACCGGTGCCTTTCTGGCGCCACGGCTTCGAGCCGCCGCCTCGGACCTCGCTGCGGGTCTTGGTGCTGTGTGTGCCGGCCCGTCGGGCGGCCAACTGGGCGGTGACGACCTGGTGCATGACGGCCACGTTGGGCTCGATGCCGAAGATCTCGGCGTCGAGATCGACCGAGCCTGCGGCCTTGCCGGCCGAGGTCTTGATGGAAACGGTGGGCATCAGGCTTCGCTCCCGTTGCTCGAGCCGCCCTTGACGGCGCTGCGAATGACGACGGTTCCGCCTTTGGGCCCTGGAACCGATCCCTTGACCAGAACGAGGTGGTTGTCGGGGTCGGACTGGACGACCTGGAGACCCTGCACGGTGACTCGATCGTGGCCCATGCGACCGGCCATCTTGGTGCCCTTGAACACCCGGGAGGGGGTGGCGCACTGGCCGATCGAGCCGGGCATGCGGTGCACCAGGTGGGCGCCGTGGCTGGCCCGCTGGCCGGAGAAGTTGTGGCGCTTCATCACGCCGGCGAAACCCTTGCCTTTGCTGGTTCCGATGGCGTCGACCCTTTCGCCTGCCTCGAAGGTCTCGGCACCGAACTCATGGCCGACGGTGAACTCGGAGACATCGTCGAGACGGAGTTCGACCAGCTCGGACCCGGGGGCGACTCCGGCTTTGGCGAAGTGCCCGGCCTCGGGTGCGTTCAGTTTGGCGGCCTTCTTGGACCCGGTGGTGACCTGAATGGCGGAGTAGCCGTCGGTGTCGGGCGTCTTGATCTGCACGACCCGGCACGGCGTGACTTCGACGATGGTGACCGGAACTATTTTGTTGTCTTCGTTCCACACCTGAGTCATGCCGACTTTTCTGCCGACGATGGCTTTCTGTGTCATCTTCTTCTCTTTCCCGTCAGCGGGCCGCCTTACATCCGCCGCTCATTGGGCGACGAAACACTCGGCAGCCGTTCACGCGAACGCTCCGCGTGTTTGCGAATCGAGCAGACAGAGCGGAGCGGTTATAGGTTGTGCCGTCGGGTTCCTCGGCTACGAGAGCGGGAGGCCTTGACGGACGTCGATTGATGTTGGGTGGCGGACACCCAAATCCCAGACCTGTTGACTCTACCTGCCAGGTTCGGGCGTTCCACCCGGTTTGATCCGGATGTTTGCTCATTTCGAGCGCATTTCCCGGACCCCTGCAAGGCCGACCGGCGGACGCTCACTCCTTCTCATTTTCCCGGCGACCGTCGTGTGGCACCTGACCCACACGGGTCGATCGGACCATGACGCCGGGCAACCACTCCGCGATGATCAAGGTCGTCCGATCTCGGGTCGATCCTGTGGACGTGACAGTCGATGGCCCGACGCGGGGCGCGTCCGAGAACGCGTCCGACTCCCAGTGGGATGCTTCCACGCGACTCGCGCTGGTCGTTCGGATCGTCATCTGGCTCATCCCGACCGTCGGTGCGTTTGCCGGCCTGTACCTCATCGTCGATCTGCTGTATCGCCCGGCCGGAACCATCGGACTGGCCCTCTGGTTTGCCCAGGGTGTGGCGGTCGGCACCATGATCTCCGTCGTCCTCGACCGCTGGGCGCGGCGGCTGCTACCGCTCGTCGCGCTGCTCAAGATGTCGATGATCTTTCCCGACGAGGCGCCGTCTCGGTTCGCGGTAGCTCTCCGCGCCGGGTCCTTCCGCCGCATTGAACGGCGAGTGGCCGAAGTGAACCGCAACGGCCTGGGAGCCGACGCGAGCGAAGCATCGGCCAAGGCCATCGAGCTGATCACCGTGCTCAGCGGCCACGACCGGATGACCCGAGGTCACACGGAGCGTGTCCGGGCCTACGCCGACATCATCGCGACGGAGATGGGCCTGTCGGAAGAGGATCGAGCCAAGCTGGCCTGGGGGGTGATGCTGCACGACATCGGCAAGGTGACCGTTCCGGCCGACGTGCTCAACAAGACCGGGCTGCTCACCGACACCGAGTGGGCACTCCTCAAGACACATCCCGGGGCGGGTGGACGGCTTCTCGCCCCGCTCCAGGACTGGCTCGGACCGTGGGCCCGGGCCGCCGCCGACCACCACGAGCGCTGGGACGGCGGCGGCTACCCACTCGGCTTGGCCGGCGAGGAGATTTCGCTCGCCGGTCGTATCACCGCCGTTGCCGATGCCTACGACGTCATCACGTCCAATCGGTCCTACAAGAAGGCCCTGTCCGTGCAGGCGGCCCGCCGCGAGATGGTCGATCGCGCTGGATCCCATTTCGACCCTGCCGTCGTTCGGGCCTTCCTCAACGTGTCGCTCGGGCGACGATGGACTGCAGGGCTGCTCGCCACGATGTCGAACCTGCCGTTGACCAACCTCACCTCGGCTCCCGCGGTGATAAGCGCCGGCATCGCCGCATCGGCCGTCTCACTCGTCGCCGTGATCCCGGAACCCGTGGTACCCGAGGCGCTGGCCTTCGACGAGGTCGTCGTCGTCGAGGAATCGACGACGAGCGCAACCACTGCGCCACCGTCGACCTCCGTCGTGTCGTCGACATCGGCGGCGCCAACCACCACAACGACACAACCGACGACCGCCAGCACCGCGGCACCAACCAC
>Ga0224512_10000971_pt1 | contig 28881 bp, 29 predicted proteins | sample SF_May12_sed_USG_4_FD_169103 | JGI IMG/M metagenome (GOLD analysis project Ga0224512, IMG submission 169103) | Sediment microbial communities from San Francisco Bay, California, United States - SF_May12_sed_USGS_13 | ecosystem: Environmental > Aquatic > Marine > Sediment | place: USA... | reverse complement strand
GCACAGGCACGATCCGGGCAGAAGGCATTTACTGGTTTTTAAGCAGCTAGTGCGTAGTTGTCGTCGTTGGCAACTATAAGTTTTACAGCTGGATTTACGAGGTTATCTGTTCCTCGGCATGCACCCGGAGTTTCGCGACCCACGTCGAAGCCATGTCACCCCCGTGTGCCACTAGTGTAGGGGCTAATTGCTAAAATACAATCCGAGCCGCGCACACAATGGCTGCCCAGGCACTGTCCACATCGTAATAATTAACTTTAATAAAAGTTGTTAACTATTTGTTTATTAACTAATGTTTTAGAATTCGTTCTTTCTGTCGCTGCCAGTCGCGGTCTTTGTCGGCGGCGCGTTTGTCGTGTTGTTTCTTGCCTTTCGCGAGGCCCACGTTGAGCTTCGCGCGACCTTTGTGCCAATGCAGATCGAGTGGCACCAGCGCATAGCCCTTGCGCTCGACGGCCCCCGTCAACCGGTCGAGTTCGTGACGATGCAGCAGTAATTTCCTCGAGCGGGTGGGGTCGGCTTTGATGTGTGTCGCCGTGGTCTGCAGCGGTGAGAAATGAGCACCGACCAACCAGGCCTCGCCATTTCGCAAATTCACATAAGCCTCGGTCAGCTGCGCCCGGCCTTCACGCATGCTCTTGGCTTCCCAGCCTTCCAGTGCCAAACCGGCCTCGAACGTGTCCTCGATGAAATAGTCGTGACGGGCTCGCCGGTTGACCGCGATGACTTTACCGGCAGGCGATTTTGCTTTCTTTTTGCTCATGAATCTCAGGTCTGGGCTGGTCCGGGCGAGCGGATTATACGGGCAAAGCGTTGTCAGACTCCCGCATTTGTATAAGAATCGCCGCATTCAATGCCGATTTGAGAAGAATAATGCTAAGTAATCAGGCAGGCGACGCTAAAAGACAATCCCTTCACGGCCACTGGTCTTCCCGGATGGCGTTCGTCCTCGCCGTTACCGGTTCGGCGGTCGGGCTGGGCAATATCTGGAAGTTTCCGTATATCGCCGGGCAAAACGGCGGCGGCGCATTCGTCCTGGTTTACCTGGTGTGCGTTGTCGTTATCGGCATGCCGGTCATGATGTCGGAAATCCTGATTGGCCGCCGCGGTCGCCGAAACCCGGTCGCCACGATGGAGCTACTGGGCAAGGAAGAGGGCAGTTCCGGCAAGTGGCGCCTGGTGGGCAGCATGGGTGTACTCGCGGGAATCCTGATTCTTTCCTATTACAGCGTTATTGCCGGCTGGACGCTCGCCTACGTCGTCAAGAGCGCGTCGGGCGTGTTTGTAGGCGCCAGCGCGGACGTGGTCGGCGCGCAATTCAGCAACTTTGTAGGCGACTGGCGGCTGATCGGGTTGTGCCACACCGTGTTCATGGCCCTCGCGGTATTCGTTGTGGCGCGCGGTGTCGAACGCGGCCTTGAACAAGCGGTGCGCTTCATGGTGCCGGCTTTGCTGTTCCTCATGATCGTATTGTTGGTGTACTCGATGAATTCCGGCTATTTCGGAGAAGGCGTGGCGTTCATGTTTACGCCCGATTTCGACAAGCTGACCTGGAACGGCGTGTTGGCCGCCCTGGGGCAAGCGTTCTTCACGCTCAGTATTGGTATGGGCGCTATCATGGCCTACGGCGCGTATCTTCCGGAGGAGACCTCAATCACGGGTGCTTCGGCCGCTGTTGTAATCGCTGACACCAGCATCGCCATCCTGGCTGGACTGGCGATTTTCCCGCTCGTGTTTGCGAACAACCTGGACCCGGCAGACGGACCCGGCCTGGTTTTTTACACATTGCCGCTTGCGTTTGGCCAAATGGCCGGAGGCGTTTTCTTCTCCACTATTTTCTTCGTGTTGCTTGCATTTGCAGCCTGGACGTCGGCCATCGGTTTGATGGAACCGGCTGTCGCCTGGATCGTTGAGAGATTCAGTAAGACACGGGCTCAAGCGACGGTAATGATCGGCATCACGATCTGGTTCATTGGGCTGGGCTCGGTACTGTCGTTCAATGTCCTGTCCGATGTGACCTTCCTTGCTGGCACAATTTTCGACAACGTCGACTACCTCACGAGCAACATCATGTTGCCGCTGGGTGGTTTGCTTATCGTTCTGTTCGCCGGCTGGGTCATGGCCCGCAATTCCACAGCCGAAGAGCTACACAGTTCTGGCGTCCTGTTCAAGTCCTGGCGAGTGCTGGCTCGATTTGTGGCGCCCGTTGGTATTCTGCTCGTCCTGATCAACGCGGTCTTGTAAGGCTGTTTCAGGAGCGGATCGCGGCCGTCGTAATGTGCATGCCCGATCACTATGCGTAAAGTCAATCGCAGTGCCCTGGTGCCGTATTCGGCGGCACAAATGTATGCCTTGGTTAAAGACGTCGAGGCCTACCCCTCGTTTTTGCCCTGGTGTAACGATGCCGAAGTGCATGTGCGGCAGCCTGACTTTATCGAAGCCTCGCTCGAGTTCCATCGCGGTGGCATAAGCAAACGTTTCAGAACGCGCAACGCGTTACAGGAAAACGCGGCGCTTGGTATCGAATTGGTCGGTGGCCCTTTTCGACACCTTTCCGGTGGCTGGTTGTTTCATCAGTTGGGCGATGCCGGCAGCAAAGTCTCGCTGGCTCTCGAGTTCGAGTTCGACAGCCGCGGCATGGACATCATATTCGGACGTTTTTTCGAGAACACGTGTAACTCGCTGGTGGATTCGTTCACACAGCGCGCAGCGCAAATGCACACGGGCGAACACCACTAAGATGGCCGATATTCAGGTCGAGGTCGTATTTGCGAGAGCTGACAAGCAGAGCTTGATCGCCGTGACCCTGGCGCATGGCGCGACGGTGGCCGATGCTATTTCCAGGAGTGCAATCGCGCAGCAGTTTCCCGCGGAGAACATCGACAGGCTGCAGGTTGGCGTTTGGGGCCACCCCGTGAAAAAAGACCATGTTCTATCGGACGGCGACAGGGTCGAGTTATACAGGGCGCTGGAACTCGATCCGAGGGAAGCGAGGCGGCAGCTTGCGCTGCTGGGCCGGACGATGGGGCAGACCTCGAAAGACTAAAGACTAGAGGTTCGGGTCCAGCTCCTGGTCCTTGCGAATCTCGCTGACCCGGTCTTCCTCAAAAAAAACCGATACCCAGCGTTTAAAGGTCGCTTCCTTGCGGCCGATCTTGAGGTAATAAACATAGTCCCAGCGATCCTTGTGAAACGGATCGCCAACCATCGGAGTACCCAGCAGAAATCGAATCTGATTGCGGGTCATGCCGATCTCGACCTGGTCGAGGTCCTCCTGCTTGATCAGGTTGCCCTGTGCAATATTGGCGCGGTAGACGCATCCGCCGGCCAGTGCCAGCGATAAGCACAGGAGAACGAGGATGATTGATTTACGGTTTACCATAGAGCCGGACTGCCAACTGGGTCATAATAGGCGCGCATCATACCTTGAAAGAGTTCGCACATGCAGCAACGACAGGAACTTCGCAAGGCGGGCCTCAAAATCACGCTTCCGCGCCTGAAAATCCTCGAGATACTCGAAGGTGCCAGGCTGCGCCATTTAAGTGCAGAGGATATTTACAAGGATCTGTTGAAGGCGGGTGAGGACATCGGTTTGGCGACGGTCTACCGCGTACTCACTCAATTCGAGGCGGCCGGACTGGTTACGCGCCACAACTTCGAAGGCGGGCATTCCGTTTTTGAACTTGACGACGGTGAGCATCACGATCACATGGTCTGTGTCGAAACCGGCGATGTCATCGAATTCGTCAACGAAGAAATTGAACGTTTGCAGCACCACATCGCTGACGAGTATGGCTACGAGCTACTCGACCACAGCCTGGTGTTGTACGTAAAGCAAAAGGGCCAGGACAAGGACTCGGACGACAGCTGAGTCAGGCGCGCTTCTTTGGTGCACCAGCCAACATTTCTGCGGCATGCGCAAGTGTTTTACGGGTTATTTCCACGCCGCCCAGCATCCGGGCCAGTTCTGCCACGCGCTCGTCCTTGTTGAGGACGTGCAGGCGTGTTCGGGTTGACTTGCCGTCGCTGACCTTGCTGATGCGAAAGTGCCTGTCCGCGAGACTCGCGACCTGTGGTAGATGCGTGACGCAAAGCACCTGGCGGCTGGCGCCCAGCTCCTGCAATCGTCGACCCACCATTTCTGCAACGCCGCCGCCCACGCCGCTGTCTATCTCGTCAAAGACCATGGTCGGAATCGCACTACCGTCGCTGGCGATTACCTGGATGGCGAGACTCATGCGCGACAGTTCCCCGCCCGACGCGATCTTCGCCAGTGGCTGGGTGGGCTGACCAGGATTCGCGCTGATCAGAAAGTCGATCTCATCGAGCCCCCAGGGACGAGCTGAAGATTCGTCGATCGCAGTCAATGAAACCTCGAAAACGCCGCCCGGCATCCCGAGGCTCTTCATGGCTTCGGTGACTGCTGCGGCAAACGACCTGGACGCTTTCCGCCGGCCATTCGACAGCGCTTTGGCGCACTTAAGAAACTCGGACTTCGTGGCCTCGGCTTGCCGCTCCAGTTCTCGCCCGCGTTCTTCGGCGTGACTGAGCAGATCGTGTTCCTGCCGCAGTTTCTCGGTCTGCGCATGCAGATCTTCAGGGGCAACGCGGTGCTTGCGCGCAACGGTCTGGATGGAATCGAGTCTTTCCTCCACCCAGTCGCGGCGCCCTGGGTCCATGTCGATCGAATCGCTATAGCGACGCAGCGAATCTGCTGCCTCGGTAACCTGGATGCCGGCGCTGTTCAGCATTTCCAGCACCGGGGCAAGACTCTCGTCGTAGTCCAATAGCGACTCAACAGCGCGTAACGCGTCCGCAACGAGACTGTTGGCATTGCTCGCATCGTTTTCAAACAGGCTCTGCAATGCGCTACTGACGCCCTCGGCAAGACGGCCGCTGTTGTGCAATTTTTGTCGTTCGCGGCGCAGGTCGTCAAGTTCGTCAGGCCCAAGCGCCAGGCCATCGAGTTCCTGTAACTGAAAGCCCAATAGATCCAAACGGGATGCTCGATCCGTTTCGGCTTCGGTCAGTTGCCTCAGGCGATCCGCCACCGACTTCCAGGTCGCAAAACTCAGTTCAGTCGCAGCCCGTTTTTCGAGCAAGCCACCGAAAAAATCAAGCAGGTCGCGTTGTACGAAACGCCGACCGAGCGATTGATGAAAATGCTGGCCATGGATATCCAGCAGCAGTTCGCCCAGGCTCTTCAGCTGCGACAGCGGGACAGAGTTACCATTGATAAACGCTCGCGAACGACCATCGGAATTTACGACGCGGCGCAGCAAACACTCGTCGTCCCGATCGAGCGACTGTTCCTCTAGCCAGGCGCGTGCGGACGCAAGATCCGAGACATCGAATTCGGCCGCGAATTCGGCGCGTTTGGCACCGTCGCGCACGAGTTGGGCACTGCCGCGTTCGCCTAGGACGAGTCCCAGCGCATCGACAAGTATCGATTTGCCGGCACCAGTCTCGCCCGTAAGCACAGTCATGCCGGCCTCGAACTCGATATCGATTCGGTCGATGATGGCGAAGTCGCGTACCTGCAGGTTCAGCAGCATGTCATGCTTCCCGGGACTCAGTTATTGCGGTTGCGGCTGTCGCGTCCCCAAAACAGCTTGGAGCGAAGTATGCCGTAGAAATCATAGCCGGGCGGGTGCACCAATGTGATTCGCTGATCGGCCGCAGAAATCACGAGCCGGTCCCTGGGCCGGATTTCGCCCATCGAGAACCCATCCACGGTGATCTCTGCCAACGTTTCGTCTCGCTCAAGCAGTACGACTTCGATAGCCTGTTCGGCGGCAATCACAAGAGGTCGATCTGTCAGCGTATGCGGACAAATTGGAACAACAGCGACGGCGTTCAACTGAGGTTCTATGATCGGCCCACCACAACTTAACGCGTACGCGGTCGAGCCGGTCGGTGTCGCTATGATTAGTCCGTCGCCCGAATGGGTATTCACATATTGCCCTGCGATCCGCGTTGAGAAATCCACCATGCGACCGGTTTCACGCCGTTGCAATACCACGTCATTCAGGGCAAACGCCGTGTTTTCTTTGCCCGAGTCCGTGTGTAAACAGGCTTCCAACAGCATTCTCGAATCACGGGTGTAGTTGCCCTGCAATACCTGCTCGACACTGTTGATCATTTCGTCCGGCGTTACATCGGCAAGAAAACCGAGGCGACCACGATTGATTCCCAGGATCGGCGTGCCTGAGCGGCGCGCGAGTCGGCTGGCATAAAGCATTGTGCCATCGCCGCCAATGGCAATGATCAAGTCAGCGGCGTCGCAAAGATCGGCTTCTCGCATGCGCGTTACGACAAGCCCCAACTGCAGGGATTCTGACGCGAGCACGTTGATGCCGGCCTTGGTCAGATGCCGTGTCAGTACCTGCATGGGTTCGGCGACGCGGGAATCCTCGTGGCGGCCGAGAATCGCGATGTTAGGAAATTGCATGTTCATGGAGCGATTGTGGCAAACCCTTGACCGACCGCCAAGCCGTTGCTAGCGTGTGTCGACACCCTATCACAGCAAACAGGCCGGGGATTTCCCTTGTTTCTAGCGAATGTCAGCAGAAGCAACTAAACCGATACCGAGCGATCGCGGACAGCATCTGTTACGCGTGCTCATTCAGCGCTATATCCGCGATGGGCAGCCTGTTGGCTCGCGCACGCTCTCGAAAGACTCCGGCCTGGCTCTAAGCCCGGCGACGATTCGCAACGTGATGTCCGATCTGGAAGACATGGGCCTTGTGTCGGCGCCGCACACATCGGCGGGCCGCATTCCGACGCCGCGGGGTTATCGCTTATTTGTCGACACGCTGGTGCGCTACAGGCAACCTGGCGATAAGGATATTAAGAAGATCCAGCAGCAGATAAAAGGTGAGTTCGACAATCCGGGCGCATTGGTTACTGCGGTCTCGAGCCTGTTATCCGAATTCACGATGATGGCCGGCGTTGTATCGGTCCCGAAAAAATCGCAAGTGACGTTGCGGCAGATCGAATTTCTGCCGCTCTCGGCAAACCGTGTTCTGGTCATTCTCGTTACCAATGACCGCGAGGTACAAAACCGCATACTTCATACCGATCGAGATTACAGCACGTCGGAACTGCAACAGGCCCAGAACTTTATAAATGAACACTATGCCGGAACCGAACTGGAATCGGTTCGCGAGCGCCTGTTGGAAGACCTCGACAGCACACGAGACTCAATGAACGAGGCCATGCATGACATTATTGCCGCTGCACATTCGGCAATGGACAGTGCCGCACATCCCGATGACGAGTATGTTGTTGCTGGCGAGACCAACCTGATGGCTTTTGCCGAGCTCTCCGATGTTGACACCTTGCGGCGTTTGTTCGAGGCATTCTCGCGTAAGCGCCTGATCCTCGATCTGCTGGATCGCAGTATGAATGCTGATGGTGTTCAGATCTTTATCGGAGAGGAGTCCGGCTACGATATTTTTGATGAATGCAGTGTCGTTACGGCGCCGTATCATGTCGACGACGACACGATCGGCGTGCTCGGTGTCATCGGGCCGACGCGCATGGCCTACGATCGGGTAGTGCCCATTGTTGATGTCACGGCCAGGCTACTCGAGTCGGCCCTGAGCCAGGGCAGCTGAGTTACTCGGCCAGGAAAAAAACCGCCGCACTCTTGATATTTTCTTGCAGGCCCCCAGACTGCGAGCGTTGTTTGTGCGTCGGCCATGCGGCTGGCAGCTGAAGTGTTGAATTGGAGCAGCTTAATGAATGGACAGGCAGAACGCCCGGATACAGAAGCAGAAGCGGAGACGTCCGGGGCTGAACCCGAGGCTGCAGAAGCCGATGGCGAGGACCCCGGCGCGGCGTTAGCTGAAGCTGAGGCTAAGGCGGCTGACAACTGGGAGCGTTACGTCAGGGCGGCGGCCGAAACCGAGAATGTCCGCAAACGAGCCGCACGGGACGTAGAAAATGCCCACAGGTTCGCGCTCGAGCGCTTTGGCAAGGAACTGCTTGCTGTCAAAGACGGCCTCGAGATGGCACTGGCGGCATCGGAGAACGCAAGTGTGGAGAGCCTGCTCGAGGGCAGTGAAGCGACCCTGAAACTGCTGGGCAGCACCATGGAGCGCTTTGGGATCGAGCAGGTTGATCCCGAGGGCGAGTCTTTCGATCCTGAGTGGCACGAAGCAATAAGCGTGCAGCCGTCGGATAAAGTGGAGCCCGGTACGGTGCTGACTGTCGTACAGAAGGGATATTCCCTCAACGGGCGCCTGCTTCGACCCGCCATGGTCATCGTCGCTGCAGAGTAGGTGATTGTTAGCAAAAAAGTGGGCAGAAACGCTTGAATCATGGGCTCATGGCCCCACCTAAGATCCAGTTTAGGCATTTCCTGTCGAATTTGGAGCACTAGAAAATGGGTAAAGTGATTGGTATCGACCTGGGTACCACTAATTCCTGCGTCGCAGTGATGGAGGGTGGTACACCCAAGGTCATCGAAAACAGCGAAGGTGATCGCACGACACCGTCGATTGTCGCATTCACCAAGGACGACCAGGTGCTGGTCGGGCAGTCCGCCAAACGGCAGGCTGTGACAAATCCAGAGAACACGCTATTTGCGATCAAGCGCCTGATCGGGCGTCGTTTTGAAGACGATGTCGTGCAGCGCGATATCAAGATGGTGCCCTACACGATCGTCAAGGCGGATAACGGCGATGCCTGGGTTGAGGCGGGTGGCAACAAGATGGCCCCGCCAGAGATCTCGGCGCGCGTCCTGATGAAAATGAAAAAGACCGCCGAAGACTACCTCGGGGAAACAGTGACCGAGGCTGTCGTCACGGTACCGGCGTACTTCAATGATTCGCAACGCCAGGCGACCAAGGATGCCGGCAAGATCGCCGGGCTGGAAGTCAAGCGCATTATCAACGAGCCGACCGCCGCAGCCCTTGCCTATGGTATGGACAAGAAGCGCGGTGACAAGAAGATCGCCGTGTTCGACCTTGGCGGCGGTACGTTCGACGTATCGATCATCGAAATTGCGGAAGTCGACGGCGAGCACCAGTTCGAAGTACTCGCCACCAATGGTGATACCTTCCTCGGCGGCGAGGACTTCGACATGCGCGTCATCGAGTACCTGACGCACGAGTTCCAACGCGAGAGTGGCATGGATATCAGCGGTGATGCGCGGGCCATGCAACGCCTGAAGGAAGCGGCCGAGAAAGCAAAGATCGAACTCAGTACACAGCAGCAGACCGAAGTTAATCTGCCTTATGTCACGGCTGATGCCAGTGGTCCCAAACATCTTAATATCAAGCTGACGCGCGCCAAGCTGGAGTCGTTGGTGGAGCAACTGATCGAACGAACTATCGGTCCTTGCAAGATTGCTTTAAAGGACGCCGGGCTGAAAGTTAATGAGGTCGACGATGTCATTCTCGTGGGCGGCCAGACTCGCATGCCCAAGGTTCAGGAAGAGGTGCAGAGCTTCTTCGGCAAAGAGCCGCGTCGTGACGTCAATCCCGACGAAGCGGTTGCATTGGGCGCTGCCATCCAGGGCGGCGTGCTGGCGGGTGACGTCAAGGACGTTCTCCTGCTCGACGTCACACCGCTGTCGCTCGGCATTGAGACCCTCGGCGGTGTCATGACCAAGCTGATCGACAAGAATACGACCATTCCGGCTAACGCGGAGCAGGTATTCTCTACCGCTGATGACAATCAGACGGCTGTGACGATTCACGTTCTGCAGGGTGAGCGCGAACGAGCCCTGGACAACAAGTCACTTGGTCGTTTTGACCTGGCCGATATCCCGCCGGCGCCACGTGGCTTGCCGCAGATCGAGGTGAAGTTTGACATCGATGCAAACGGTATCCTCAACGTGTCTGCCAAAGACAAGGCGACCGGCAAGAGCCAGAATATCGTTATCAAGGCATCCAGCGGTCTGTCGGAGGATGAGATCGAGAAGATGGTTGCCGATGCCGAGAGCCATGCGGAAGAAGATCGCAAGTTCCGCGAGCTCGTGGACACGCGCAACCAGGCAGATGGACTGATGCATGCCGCTGAGAAGACGCTCAGTGAGCTCGGCGAGAAGGCAAGCGCCGAGGAACGGCAAGCAGTTGAGAACGCGGTGTCGGATCTCAAGAGCGCGCTCGAAAGCGACGACAAAGACGTCATTGAGAAGAAGATAGCGGCTTTGGGCGAAGCGTCCGGCGGGCTGGCCCAGAAGCTCTATGCCGAGCAAGCGGCCGATGCTGCCGGTGGCGACGATGCCGCGTCGGCAACCGATGACGATGTTGTCGATGCGGAGTTCGAGGAAGTCGACAAAGACGACGCGTCGAAATCTTAGTAAGCTGACACAAGCAGGAAAACGTCCGGGCGCCCCACGGGGCGCCCGAACTATAGGGAATCATGGCGAAACGCGACTACTACGAAATACTGGGGGTCTCGAAATCAGCATCAGCTGACGAGATCAAGAAGGCCTATCGTCGCCTGGCCATGAAACATCATCCCGACCGCAATACGGATGGCGACGGCTCCGATGAGCGGTTCAAGGAGGCCAAGGAAGCTTACGAAGTCCTCAAGGATGCCGATAAACGCTCGGCCTATGACCGCTTTGGACACGAAGGTGTGCGCGGCGGTCCAGGTGGTCAGGGCGGATTCGGCGCCGAGGGATTCAGCGACATCTTTGGCGATGTCTTCGGCGATATTTTCGGCGGGGGCGGCCGCCGCGGCGGCGGTCCACAGGTTTTTCGCGGTGCCGACCTGGGTTACGAACTGAGGCTCGACCTCGAGAAGGCTGTCGCGGGCGATAACGTCAAGATCGATGTGCCGACGCAGGTCGCCTGCGAGACTTGCAACGGCAGCGGCGCCAAGAAGGGCAGCGAGCCGCTCCAGTGCACGACTTGCGGTGGCGTAGGGCAGGTTCGCATGCAGCAGGGTTTTTTCTCGATTCAGCAGACTTGTCCGGCCTGTAAGGGCGCGGGGACGACGATCGCGGATCCCTGCAACGATTGCCATGGGCGTGGGCGAACCCGAAAAACGCGTACATTGGCGGTCAAGGTGCCGCCCGGTGTAGACGACGGCGATCGCATTCGCCTCTCGGGCGAGGGCGAGGCAGGTCGCAACGGTGGACCGGCCGGCGACTTGTATGTCGAAATCCGCGTCAATCCGCACAATATCTTCGAGCGCGAGGGCTCCAATCTGTCGTGCGAGGTGCCGGTTAGTATCGCCACGGCAGCGCTCGGTGGCGAGGTCGAACTGCCGACGCTGGACGGTAACGTTGCACTCAAGATCCCGGCCGGCACACAATCGGGCAAGGTTTTCCGGCTCCGCGGTAAAGGGGTCAGGACCGTACGAGATGCGCGGCAGGGCGATTTGTTCGCCCAGGTCGCCGTGGAGACGCCGGTGCACCTGACGGCCCAACAAAAGGACCTGCTGGAGCAATTCGAAGCTTCGCTACAGACAGGTGGCGACAAACACAGTCCGCGGGCCGAGGGCTGGCTGGATACGGTGAAGCGCTTCTTCGAGCGCATCAGCTAAAGGCAGAAAACAATCGGCGCGTTAAAAATAGCTATTGCCGGTGCGGGCCGCATGGGTCAGGCCATAGCGGCGAGTATCGAGCAGCAGGCGGACCTGGAGTTAGCCGGCATCTGGACACGCGGCCGCAAACTCGACGACGTTGTTGCTGCGGCTGACGTCGTCATCGATTTCAGTTTACCCGACGGGACTGTCGAAGTGCTCGCCGCAGCAGTTCGTCACGAGAAACCGCTGGTCTGTGGTGTCAGTGGGCTGGACGACGCCCAGATGGAGTTGCTGAATCAGGCCTCGGCGCAAATCCCGGTCGTCTACGACCGCAATATGAGCCTCGGTATAGCCGTCCTTGAGCATTCCGTCCGGGAAGCGGCCGCATCGCTGGGGCTGGATTTTGATATCGAAATATCCGAGACGCATCACATTCACAAGAAAGATGCCCCGTCGGGTACGGCGCTCAAGCTGGGCGAGGCCGTTGCTGTGGCCCGGGGGGAGGACGGAACGGGAACAGTTCGTTTCGAGGTCGAACGTCGCGGCGAGGTTCCTGGCGATCACGAAGTGGTCATGCGTTCCCCGACCGAGCGCCTGACCTTTGCTCACAGTGTTACAACCCGGCAGGTGTTTGCGGATGGAGCGCTCAGGGCCGCGCGCTGGGCAATCGGACGAGCGGCGGGCCGTTACGGCATGCGTGACGTCTTGTTCAGTAATTGAGCAACGTCACCAATTAGGTTCAAAAAAAGCCCCGCTGACTCTGGCGCGGGCAGTTCGCCTTCAGTAAACTACGCCGGATCGCTGGGCGGTCAGCGAAGTCGCAAGCGGGAGGCCACATCCTTCCGCTTTTGTGCATCTGAAACAGACGCATGTCGTAACGACCCGTATGGAAGATACGGCAGACACGCTGATCCTCGTGTGATCTGGTTTTCGTTTTTCTATTGAGGGTCACGCTTGAGCACGCCTGCGATACTCGCACTTCAGGATGGCACCGTTTTTCACGGTACCTCTATCGGCGCCGATGGGCAGACCATCGGTGAAGTCGTATTCAATACAGCGATGACCGGATACCAGGAGATTCTTACGGATCCGTCCTATTGCCGGCAGATTGTCACGCTGACGTACCCTCATATCGGTAACACCGGCACGAACAGCGACGACATGGAGTCGTCGAAGATTCACGCGTCGGGGCTGATTATTCGCGACGGCACGATGGTAACGAGCAGCTGGCGCTCGGAGCGCACTTTCAGTGATTTCCTCAGGCAGGCTGGCGCTGTCGCGATTGCCGACATCGATACCCGCAGACTTACTCGCATCATCCGCGAGAAGGGCGCGCAGTCGGGCTGCATCATGACGGGCCGGCAGAGCCCGGAAAAGGCCATTAAACACGCGCAAAAATTTCCTGGCATTGCCGGGATGGATCTCGCGAAATTCGTCACCACGGCGCGTTCGTACCAGTGGTGCTATGGAACTACCTTCGGTCGCAAGTCGCGCATCATGACCCGTCGGGTCGCGCCATATCATGTGGTTGCCTACGATTTCGGCGTCAAACGCAATATTCTCCGCCTGCTGTCCGATCTTGACTGCCGCCTGACGGTTGTCCCGGCGATTACGTCGGCCGAGGAGGCCATGGCGCTGTCTCCGGATGGCATCTTCCTGTCCAACGGTCCGGGAGATCCTGAGCCTTGCGACTATGCCATTGCCGCTATCAAATCGTTTCTGGACAAGGGGCTGCCCGTATTCGGCATTTGCCTGGGCCACCAGCTGCTGGCGCTGGCCGCCGGGGCCAGGACCGAGAAGATGAAGTTCGGCCACCACGGCGCCAATCACCCGGTGCAGGAACTGTCGAGTGGCAAGGTCATGATTACCAGTCAGAACCACGGTTTTGCCGTTGACGAATCGACATTGCCCGACAACGTCGAGGCGACCCACCGCTCGCTATTCGACGGCACGCTGCAGGGTATCGCTCTCAAGGACAAGCCTGCCTTTAGTTTCCAGGGGCATCCCGAAGCCAGCCCGGGTCCGCACGATCTGGTGCCGTTATTCGAGCGTTTCACGGTGCTGATGGATGCGCAGAAACGCAGCGGCTTGAAAGCGATTCTCTCAACGTGAAAACAACAATAAAAACAAATAATTATATTATAAACCTAATCTACTTTATTACTACCGGTTTCAGATCCATGCCATGCCCAAACGCACTGACATAGAGAGCATCATGATCATCGGTGCCGGACCGATCGTCATCGGCCAGGCCTGTGAATTCGACTACTCCGGCACCCAGGCCTGCAAGGCGCTGCGGGAAGAGGGTTTCCGCGTCATTCTCGTGAATTCGAATCCGGCGACGATCATGACTGACCCGGATATGGCGGACGCCGTTTACATCGAACCCGTGCACTGGGCGGCTGTGGAGCGCATTATCGCCAAGGAACGGCCCGATGCGTTGCTGCCGACAATGGGTGGCCAGACGGCGCTCAACTGTGCTCTGGACCTCGTCCGGGAGGGCGTTCTCGAGAAGTATAAGGTGGAGTTGATCGCTGCTTCGCGCGAGGCGATCGACATGGCCGAGGATCGCGACCTGTTTCGCAAGGCCATGGTCGAAATTGGCCTGGAGGTGCCCAAAGCCGACATTGCACATTCGCTCGAGGAGGCGCTCGAGAAACAGCCGACTGTGGGTTTTCCGACTATCATCCGGCCGTCGTTCACGATGGGCGGCAGCGGCGGCGGAATCGCATATAACCGGGAAGAGTTCGAGCGCATTGTCACGCATGGGCTGGAGATGTCGCCGACAACCGAGGTGTTGCTCGAAGAGTCCGTTATCGGCTGGAAAGAATTCGAGATGGAAGTTGTTCGCGATCGTAACGACAACTGCATCATCGTCTGCTCGATAGAGAATCTCGACCCGATGGGTGTACACACCGGTGATTCGATTACGGTCGCGCCGGCGCAGACTCTGACCGATAAGGAGTACCAGCGGCTGCGCGACGCGTCCATCGATGTGTTACGCAAGATCGGCGTGGACACGGGCGGTTCGAATGTGCAATTCGCCGTTTGTCCGGACACGGGGCGTGTCCTGATTATCGAAATGAACCCGAGGGTCTCGCGGTCTTCGGCGCTGGCGTCAAAAGCGACGGGTTTCCCGATTGCCAAGATTGCGGCCAAGCTGGCCATTGGCTACACGCTTGACGAACTCAAGAATGAGATCACGGGTGGCACGACGCCGGCCTCGTTTGAGCCAGCAATCGACTACGTCGTAACAAAAATTCCGCGGTTTACGTTCGAGAAGTTCCCGGGCGCCAATGACCGTCTGACGACGCAGATGAAGTCGGTCGGCGAAGTCATGGCGATCGGCCGTAATTTTCAGGAATCCCTGCAGAAAGCGCTGCGTGGACTCGAGACCGGAACAACCGGGCTGAACGAGATCTGTGGCCCCATAGCGACCGATGTCGACCGCGACAGGCTGAGCCATGAGCTGCGCATGCCGGGGCCCGATCGCCTGCTTTATGTTGGCGATGCGCTGCGACACGGGTACTCCGTCGGGGACGTGGCCGACGTGACTGGTATCGACCCCTGGTTCGTCGTGCAAATCGCTGACCTCGTCAATACCGAGGGCGAAATTCGCAAAGCCGGTGTGCCGGGTCTCGACAAGAAAAAGATGCGTTCCATCAAGCGCAAAGGATTTTCTGATGCGCGTATCGCTGAATTGCTAGGCGTCGCAGAGACCGAGGTTCGCAAGCGACGGCTCGAGCTGGAGATACGACCGGTTTACAAACGTGTCGATACCTGTGCCGCGGAGTTCGCCACGACCACGGCCTACCTGTATTCCACCTACGAGGAGGAGTGCGAGGCTGACCCAACCGAGCGACCCAAGATCATGATTCTCGGTGGTGGGCCCAATCGAATCGGGCAGGGTATCGAGTTCGACTATTGCTGCGTGCACGCGGCACTCGCACTCAAGGAAATCGGCTACGAAACGATCATGGTCAACTGTAATCCGGAAACCGTATCGACGGATTACGACACCTCTGATCGCCTGTATTTCGAGTCACTGACGTTCGAGGACGTCATGGAGATTATCGAAATGGAAAAACCCAGAGGCGTGATCGTGCAGTACGGCGGCCAGACGCCGCTAAAGCTGGCGCGTGCGCTTGAAGCGGCGGGTGCGCCCATCATCGGTACATCACCGGATTCGATCGACATCGCCGAAGATCGGGAGCGTTTTCAGAAACTCGTCGACGGCCTGGGGCTCAGGCAGCCACCCAATTGCACGGCGCGCAGCAAGGAAGAAGCCCTGTCCTTGGGTTCAGAGGTCGGCTACCCGCTGATAGTGCGGCCGTCTTATGTGCTCGGCGGTCGTGCCATGGAGATTGTGCACAGTGACGAGGATCTCGCGGTCTACATGGACGCCGCGATCAATGTGTCTAACGACAGCCCCGTACTGCTCGACCGGTTCCTGGACCTGGCAACAGAAGTAGATGTCGACTGTATCAGTGACGGCGAACGAGTCTTGATCGGCGGCATCATGGAACACATTGAGCAGGCCGGGGTGCACTCGGGTGACTCAGGTTGCTCGCTGCCCCCGTTCAGCATGTCAGCGGAAGTCCAGAAGGAACTGGAGGAGCAGGTTGTCAAGCTCGCGAAAGGTCTCAAGGTGCTGGGCTTGATGAACACGCAGTTTGCCATTCAGGGCGATGCGGTTTATCTGCTCGAAGTCAATCCACGTGCATCGCGAACGGCACCTTTCGTGTCCAAAGCCACCGGCGTGCCGCTCGCCAAGATCGCCGCCAAGGTAATGGTTGGTGAGTCGCTGGCGAAACAGGGTTTCGTGGATCAGCGACACCCCGAGTATTTCTCGGTCAAGGAATCCGTATTCCCGTTCATCAGGTTCCAGGGCAGTGATCCCATATTGGGTCCGGAAATGAAATCGACCGGCGAAGTCATGGGCATCGGACGAAGTTTTGGTGAGGCGTATGCCAAGGCGCAGCTGGCATCGGGCGTCATTCTGCCGCGGCAGGGCGCCGCGCTGTTGAGTGTGCGCGAGCGCGACAAGGACAGTGCCGTCGAGCTTGGCAAGATATTGACGAGCATGGGATTCGACATCGTCGCCACACACGGCACCGCCAAGAGCCTGGCAAGCGCTGGTATATTATGTCGCCGGGTGAACAAGGTTCGGGAAGGGCGTCCGCATATCGTGGACATGATAAAGAACGGTGAAATCGATTTGATAGTGAACACCACGGAAGGCAAGCAGGCAATCAACGAGTCGGTGTCCATTCGCGCCGAAGCTGTGCGTAAAGGTGTGACGTATTACACGACCCTGGGGGCCGCGATCGCGACTTGCCAGGCGATCGAGCATCTCGACGATGGCGACGTCAACCGATTACAGGATTTGCATGACGAGGTGCTGGCATGAGCAAAGTACCCATGACGGTACGCGGCCACGAGCTGTTGCAGGAAGAAGTCAAACGCCTCAAGAGCGTTGATCGTCCCGAGGTCATCAAGGCGATCGCAGAGGCGCGTGCGCATGGCGATCTGAAGGAAAACGCCGAGTATCATGCGGCGAAAGACCAACAGGGTTTCATCGAAGCTCGCATCAAGGAAATTGAAGGCAAGCTTTCGCATGTGCAGGTGATCGATGTAACTGCTATCGACGCGCGCGGCAAGATCGTATTTGGCTCGACGGTCGTGCTTACCGACGAGAAAACCGGCAGGGAGATTACGTACAGAATTGTCGGCGATGACGAGGCCGACATAAAGAACGGCTTGATTTCATATACGTCACCGATCGCTCGTGCGCTGATCAGCAAAAACGAGGGCGATATCATTGAATTTCAGGCGCCGGACGGTGAGAAGTCTTTCGAAGTGATCGAGGTCCGCTACGAGTAAGCGGCCATCGACGATCTATTTTGACGGCAGGCGGATTCGCTTGTCAGCTTTCTTTTTCAGGTTCGGCCGATACAACAGTGCGACATTGCCGATACGCTGGATCAAAATGGCTGAACTACGCGAACACAGATCCTTAATGATTTCATCACGCGCCTCCCGATCACCAACGCGCACGCGCACTTTGATCAGCTCGTGGTGGTCCAGCGTTGACTCGTATTCAGCAATCAGTGATTCACTGAGCCCGGAGTCGCCGACCATAATTAAGGGCTTTAGCGCATGGCCGCGGCCACGCAGAAACTTTTTGTTGGACTCGCTTATGTTCATGGGCGCGAAGTGTAGCAGCGTGCCGGCGACGATTCCCAAATCGTTTGGCGCTGCACGATGAGTAAACCGCGGCGCTCGGGCGGCAGCTGGCGTGATCGGCAAGAACGTGACCCTTACGTGCAGCAGGCACGCCGAGAGGGTTGGCGCTCGCGCGCCGTGTTCAAGCTGGAGCAGATCGACCAGAAGGAGCGGCTGCTGCGGCCAGACATGGTCTGTGTGGATTTGGGTTCAGCGCCTGGCGGCTGGAGCCAGTACGTTAGCAAAAGGCTCAAAGGCCGCGCGCGCATTGTCGCTATCGATCTCTTGCCGATGGACCCCTTGCCGGCGGTCGAGTTCATGCAGGGTGACTTTGAGGATGACGCGATTTTCAGGCAACTCCTGGAAGCGACAGGCGAAATGGGTGCCGACCTTGTAATGAGCGACATGGCCCCCAATATCAGCGGTTCAAAGGCGGTCGATCAGCCACGCTCAATGGCCCTGGCGGAGCTCGCCCTGGACATGGCTCGGCGGGTCCTGAAACCCAAAGGCAGCTTCATCTGCAAGGTTTTTCAGGGTGAAGGGTTCGATGCGTTTGTCGTTGATGCACGGCGTTCCTTCGAGCGTGTCAGGGTCATGAAGCCCAAGGCATCAAGGGCCGGCAGCCGTGAGGTCTACTTGGTAGCGAGGAACTACCGATTGTAGTAGTGTCAAATAATCATAGCCTGCCAGGATTACCTCGGTCTTGGCGCCCCTTCTGTACGGAACCCGAATGTGAATGATCTAACTAAAAACATATTGGTCTTTATTGTCATCATCGTCGTTTTGCTGTCGGTGGTGCAGGGCCTGTCCGGTGTCAGTGGCGGGCAGCCTCAGAAGAAAGACTATTCGGAATTCCTGACGCAGGTACGGTCCGGGCAAGTCGCGATTGCCGTAATTGACGAAGACCAGATTCGCTTCGGCAAGACCGAGCCGCTGCAGTTTTATACGGTGAGCCCGGAAACCGATAACAATACTTTGATCGGCTTGCTTGACAAGAACGGCGTGAAGTTTACGGGCGCCGACAAGAAGCAGCAGAGCCTGATCGGCCAGCTGCTGATCAGTTCCTTCCCGATCCTGTTGCTGATTGGTGTCTGGATTTACTTTATGCGTCAGATGCAGGGTGGCGGTGGCGGCCGCGGGGCCATGTCGTTCGGCAAGAGCAAGGCGCGACTTCTCGGCGAAGACCAGGTGGGCATCACGTTTGCCGATGTTGCGGGTATCGACGAAGCCAAAGCAGAAGTCGAAGAGATCGTCGAATTCCTGAAAGACCCGAGCAAGTTCCAGCGACTGGGTGGCAAAATTCCCAAAGGCGTGTTGATGGTCGGTCCGCCAGGCACGGGTAAGACGCTGCTGGCGAAAGCAATCGCTGGCGAGGCAAAAGTGCCGTTCTTCACAATATCGGGCTCCGATTTTGTAGAGATGTTTGTCGGCGTGGGTGCCTCGCGTGTCCGTGACATGTTTGATCAGGCGAAGAAGCAGGCGCCATGCATCATCTTTATTGACGAGCTTGATGCCGTAGGCCGTCATCGCGGCGCCGGACTTGGTGGTGGACACGACGAACGCGAGCAGACGCTTAATCAAATGCTCGTGGAAATGGACGGCTTCGAAGGCACCGAGGGTGTCATCGTCATTGCCGCGACCAACCGGCCTGATGTTCTTGATCCGGCGCTGTTACGTCCGGGTCGTTTTGATCGTCAGGTGGTCGTGCCGTTGCCGGACGTTCGCGGCCGTGAGCTGATCCTCAAAGTACACATGCGCAAGGTGCCGCTGAGCGACGATGTGCGCCCCGGCATAATCGCACGCGGAACGCCCGGTTTTTCGGGCGCCGATCTCGCCAACCTCGTTAACGAGGCGGCGCTGTTTGCCGCACGCTCGAACAAGCGCGTTGTGAGCATGGATGAGTTTGAGAAGGCCAAAGACAAGATCATGATGGGTGCCGAGCGTCGCTCGATGGTCATGAGCGAGAAAGAGAAACTCAACACCGCCTATCATGAAGCTGGCCACGCGATTATCGGTTTCCTTGTGCCGGAACATGATCCTGTCTACAAAGTGACCATTATTCCGCGTGGCAGGGCGCTTGGTGTAACGATGTATCTGCCGGAAGAAGATCGCTACAGCATGTCGCGACAGCGCCTCGAGAGCAGTATCTCGAGCCTCTTTGGCGGGCGTATCGCTGAGGAGATGGTCAACGGCGCCGACGGTGTTACTACGGGTGCGTCTAACGATATAGAGCGCGCTACGGAAATCGCCCGCAATATGGTTACCAAGTGGGGGCTGTCGGATCGCCTTGGCCCGCTGACCTACAGCGAAGACGATGGCGAAGTGTTCCTCGGCCGCTCCGTGACTCAGCATAAGCAGGTATCGGACGATACGGCACACGCGATTGATGAAGAGGTGAGACGCATCATCGACAGCAATTACGAGCGTGCGAAGAACCTGCTCGATGAGAATATCGAGAAACTGCATGCGATGGCCAAGGCACTCGTCAAGTACGAGACGATCGGCGAGAAGCAGATCAAGGACATCATGGAAGGCCGTGAGCCACAGCCGCCTGAAGACTGGGACGATACGATAGAGCCAATGGGCCCTGATGGCGGCGCGGCAACTGCCGAATCGGATTCCACCGGGGCAATCGGTGGCCCGGCGAGCGAACACTAGCTCTTCGCCCGGATTTCGTGCGAGCGCTGGCCGGCCCTTGTCAGGCCTTTACGAGACGAAGATCTTGCGCCTGGGTTCTCTGAACATTCGCGCTCCGGCAGTCATGGGCATACTCAACGTCACGCCGGATTCGTTCTCGGATGGCGGTCGATTCGATAATCCTCGCATCGCGTTGCGGCAGGCGGCCATGATGGCGAACGCTGGTGCCGCCATTATCGATATTGGTGGCGAATCAACGCGCCCGGGGGCGAAGAGCGTCAGCGACCAGGAAGAGCTCGATCGCGTAGTACCGATTATTGAGTCGGTCAGGGCCGTCAGCGAAGTACCGATTTCGGTGGATACCAGCAAGCCTCAGGTCATGCGCGCGGCGGTCGCAGCCGGTGCGTCGATGATCAATGACGTGTACGCATTGCAGGCCGATGGCGCGCTTGCGGCCGCTGTAGAACTCAAGGTACCCGTGTGCCTGATGCACATGCGGGGTGAGCCGAGAACCATGCAGGACAATCCGCAGTACGACGATGTGGTGGCTGAAGTTGCGTCGTTTCTTGATTCTCGCATTGACGCATGCGTTGCCGCAGGGCTCAGCGAGGATCTTATCGTCGTTGATCCGGGTTTTGGCTTCGGAAAGACTCACGACCACAATGTCGAGTTGCTCGCAAATCTGCGACAATTGCGGGTACGCGACCGGCCGGTACTCGTCGGAGTGTCCAGAAAAGCGACTTTGGGCGAGCTGACCGAGCGAACGATCAACGAACGTATGCCGGGCAGTATCGCGGCCGCCGTAGTTGCGGTAATGCAGGGCGCAGACATCATCCGGGCACACGATGTTCAGGAAACTGTCGACGCACTAAAGGTCGTGCAAGCGGTCATGAAAATGGGCAGGAAGCTATGAACAAGAAATATTTTGGCACCGATGGCGTTCGAGGCACGGTCGGCAATGATCCAATGACGGCCGATTTCGCAATGCGCCTTGCCAGCGCCGCCGCCCAGGTTCTTGTGCCAACCGGCGGCACCGTCGTCATCGGCAAGGACACACGCCTGTCGGGCTACATGTTCGAATCGGCGCTCGAGGCGGGATTCGTAGCGGCAGGCGCCGACGTGCTGTTGCTCGGACCCTTGCCGACTCCGGGGATAGCCCGCCTGACGCAGGAGTTCCATGCCGATCTCGGTGTTGTCATCAGCGCCTCGCACAATCCCTATTTTGATAACGGCATCAAGTTTTTCGATCGCTCCGGATCGAAACTGACCGATGCGGTCGAACACAAGATAGAAGAGCACCTGAAAAATCGCGCGATCACGCTGGAGTCCCAAGCGCTGGGTAAAGCCAAACGTATCGACACGGCGCGGGTTCGCTACCAGGAATTCTGCATGGCCAGCATGCCCGAGGGAATGAACCTCGAAGGCCTCAAGGTCGTTTTCGATGGCGCGAATGGAGCCGGTTACAAGGTTGGGCCACGGGCGCTGGCGGCCCTTGGCGCCGAGGTGATCCCCATCGGTTGCTCGCCGAACGGCAAGAACATCAATGATGGCTGCGGGTCCATGGAGCCGGGCTTGCTGCAGCTGACCGTGCCTGCAGTGCGGGCCAGTGTCGGCGTAGCCCTGGACGGTGACGGTGATCGCCTGGTTATGGTCGATGAAAAAGGCAGCCTGGTCGATGGTGACCAGTTGCTCTACGTGCTCGCGACCGCTCGCCACAAGAAAGGTGAGTTGCAGGGCCCCGTCGTTGGCACGGTGATGAGTAATCTCGGGCTTGAGCACGCGCTCAATGCACTGGCGATCGAATTCCGTCGCGCCAGCGTCGGCGATCGTTACGTGCTCGAGGCTCTCAAAGACAGTGGCGGCGTTCTGGGCGGCGAGACGTCCGGGCACATGCTGGTACTCGACAAGACAACAACTGGAGACGGGTTGATCTGCGCTCTGCAGATTCTCGCCGTAATGAAAGACAGCGGCAAGCCGCTGTCCGAACTTGTGGCGGGCATGCCCAAATACCCGCAGACCATGGTCAACGTGCGCACCGACCGTCGCATGGACCCTGGACAGTCGGTTGAAATACAGGATGCGGTCGCTGCCGCAGAGGGCGAATTGGCGGATAAAGGCCGGGTTGTGCTGCGCGCCTCGGGCACAGAATCGGTCATTCGCGTCATGGTTGAGGGCGAAGACGGAGATCAGGTCTTGTCGCTCGCCAACCGCCTGGCCTCGGTTGTCGCGGCAGCCGCGACCTGATCGAGGCGTTTTGTGCGTTGATTTGCCGGTGCAGCCCCGGTATCCTTGCGCGCCTTTTAAGTCCTTGGAAACAAACGAATGCGTGAAATTCTGGTTGCCGGAAATTGGAAAATGAATGGCAGCAAAACGGCCAATGAAGCATTGCTTGCAGGCATCGTCGCCGGTGTGCCCGCTGGCAGCGGATTCAGTCTCCTGGTCTGCCCGCCGTATCCTTATATAGCCGCTGCCGCAGCACAGGTAGCGGGATCGGCAGTCAAAGTGGGCGCGCAGAATGTCTCGGAGCACGAATCGGGTGCGTACACGGGCGAAGTTGCGCCGGGGATGCTGGCCGATATCGGTTGTGAGTATGTCATTGTCGGGCACTCGGAGCGGCGCGCCCTGTATGGCGAGTCGAGCTTCCAGGTAGCCGCGAAATTTCAGGCTGCTCAGGCCGCAGGAATAGTGCCCATCCTGTGCGTCGGGGAGACGCTCGAAGAGCGTGAGGCCGGTTCGACGGAGAGCGTTATCGACTATCAGCTGGGCGCCGTGCTCGACGCGGCTGGCATCGGCGCATTTGCCAATGCAGTCGTCGCCTACGAGCCGGTCTGGGCCATCGGCACGGGCAAGACAGCGACACCCGAGCAGGCGCAGGACGTCCACAAGCACATCAGGGCGCAGCTTCGTGCTAAGGATGCAGGAATCGCGGACCAGGTCCGCATATTGTACGGTGGCAGCATGAAAGGTGAAAACGCGGCGGGCCTGTTGGCCATGCCGGATATCGACGGTGGCCTTATCGGTGGCGCGTCATTGAAAGCGAAGGATTTCCTGACGATTGCCGAAGCGGCAGCCCAGAGTTAACAGACTTGTTGAGGACCTGATGGACACTATACAAAAAGCGGTTCTGATCGCGCATACGCTGATCGCGCTGCTAATCATTGTGCTCGTGCTGTTGCAGCGCGGCAAAGGCGCAGATGCGGGCGCGGCATTCGGTGCCGGCGCCTCTGGCACGGTATTCGGAGCGCGCGGTTCGAGCAGTTTCTTTTCTCGTGCAACAGCGGTCTGCGCTACCCTGTTTTTCGTTAGCAGCCTCACGCTCGCCTACCTGAGCAGTCAGGGCACTGCCGAACCCTCGAGCCTTCTCGAAGACGCACCAATTGTCGAGGTTGAGCCGGAAACCGTGCCCGGACTCAGCGATGAGTTGCCGGTCTCGGATCTGCCTTCGCTGGAACCGACGGAAGATCCGCTTGATTTGCCCTTGCTTGAGGAACAACCTAAAGCGCCGGCTCAGGACTAAAATAGTTAACAGGCTCTGGTGGTGGAATTGGTAGACACGCTGTCTTGAGGGGGCAGTGGCGCGAGCCGTGCGAGTTCGAGTCTCGCCCAGAGCACCAAATCGAAACCGGCCTGTTGCTGTCTAGGCAACAGCAGGCCGGTTTTCTTGTATTAGCCAGTGATCGGGTCGGTCTGGAAAACGTAACAATGCCAATATGGACTGTATTCCGGGCTTATGAGACTGATACAATCGCGCGCTGATTGAAGCGCGATCTGAGCCGCCGGACAAGCAGGCAATAATGCTACAAGAATACCTTCCTATCCTGATCTTCCTCGGCATCGCTACGGGGATTGGCGTGTTGTTGCTGGTGCTCGGTTTTCTGATTGGCCAGGGGCAGAAAGACGAAGAGAAACTCTCGCCTTACGAGTGCGGTTTCGAGGCGTTCGACGATTCCCACATGAAATTCGACGTTCGTTATTATCTTGTGGCCATTCTTTTTATTATTTTCGACCTCGAGATCGCTTTCCTGTTTCCGTGGGCTGTTTCCCTCGACGCGGTCGGCAAGTTCGGCCTGCTTTCGATGGCGTTGTTCCTGGCCATTCTCGTCGTTGGTTTTGTCTACGAGTGGAAGAAAGGGGCGCTCGAGTGGGACTAGCAGACACAGCTGCGGCAACTCAAAACACTCAGGATGCCGAGGCGGCCGGCGGCAGTCTGCAGGAAAAGGGCTTTGTCGTAACCAGCGTTGACGCCGTAATGAACTGGGCGCGAACCGGTTCGCTTTGGCCTATGACCTTCGGCCTGGCCTGTTGCGCCGTCGAGATGATGCAGGCCGGCGCCGCGCGCTACGATCTCGATCGATTTGGCATCATTTTTCGACCCAGTCCGCGTCAGTCGGACTGCATGATCGTTGCGGGCACATTGACCAACAAGATGGCGCCTCCTTTGAGAAAAGTCTACGACCAGATGCCGGAACCGCGCTGGGTGGTGTCGATGGGGTCTTGCGCGAATGGCGGAGGGTACTACCACTATTCGTATTCTGTCGTCAGGGGCTGCGATCGCATCGTACCGGTTGACGTTTATGTGCCTGGTTGTCCACCGACGGCCGAGGCCCTGATTTATGGCCTGATCCAGTTGCAGAACAAGATTCGCCGCACGAGCACCATAGCCCGGTAGGTTGCGGACAATAATGGCAATAGGATGATTGAGCGTTACGGAACATTGGCGAGTAAAATCGACGCGCGCTTTGCTGAGCAGATGCGTCGCATGCCATCAAGCTGTGGTGAACTGACCTACGAACTCGACAAGGACAACCTTATCGAGATCGCGACAGCGCTCCGGAACGAAGCGGATTTTGGCTTTGAAATGCTCGTGGATGTCTGCGGCGTGGATTACCTCGATTACGGTAGCGACGAGTGGAAGACCAACGACGCAACGGACTCCGGTTTCAGTCGCGGCGTCGAGCGCGAAGCCGTCGTTCTTGACGAGGCGGATGAATTCGATCCTCGGCGCTTTGCGGTTGTCTACCACCTGCTGTCGTTGCATCACAACTTTCGACTGCGCCTGCGCGTATTCACGGGTACCAGCAATCCGCCTGTAATTAAGTCGGTGGTCGATATCTGGAACGGTGCCAATTGGTTCGAGCGTGAAGTGTTCGACCTGTTCGGTGTTCTTTTCGAGGGCCACCCCGACCTGCGTCGCATCCTGACCGACTATGGATTTATCGGCCACCCGTTCCGCAAGGACTTTCCGCTTATCGGCAATGTTGAAGTAAGCTACGATGCTGCCGAAGGCCGCGTTGTTTACAAGCCGGTCAGCATCGAGCCGCGTACGCTCGTGCCGCGCGTTATTCGCGATGACAATCGCTATTCAGCCGATCTCAAGGATGCGAAAGATGGCTGAGATCCAGAGTTACACGATGAACTTCGGGCCGCAGCATCCAGCCGCGCACGGCGTCCTGCGACTCGTGCTCGAAATCGAGGGCGAAGTCATACAAAAGGCCGATCCACATATCGGGCTGTTGCATCGCGCTACTGAGAAGCTCGCGGAAAGCAAACCGTACAATCAAAGCATCGGCTACATGGATCGCCTCGATTACGTCTCCATGATGTGTAACGAGCATGCGTATGTCATGGCCATTGAAAAGCTGCTTGGCGTGCAGGTGCCGGAACGCGCGCAGTACATTCGTGTCATGTTCGACGAGATCACGCGCATCCTGAATCACCTCATGTGGCTCGGCGCACATGGTCTCGATATCGGTGCGATGACCATGTTCCTGTACTGCTTCCGTGAGCGGGAAGACCTTATGGATTGCTACGAAGCGGTTTCAGGCACGCGCATGCACGCCACTTACTATCGGCCTGGCGGCGTGTATCGTGACCTGCCGGAGGCGATGCCGAAATACCAGGAATCGAAGTTTCGCAGCCAGAAAGAACTCGATCGGATGAACGCGAACCGCGAAGGCTCCATGCTCGATTTCATCGAATCATTCACGGATCGTTTCCCGGCTTGTGTCGATGAATACGAAACGCTGCTGACCGACAATCGAATCTGGAAGCAACGCACCGTAAATATTGCTGTCGTGACTCCGGAACGTGCGATCCAGCTTGGTTTTTCCGGCCCGATGTTGCGCGGCTCGGGTGTCGAGTGGGACCTGCGCAAGAAGCAGCCCTATGAGGTCTACGACAAACTCGATTTTGATATTCCAGTCGGTGTCAACGGTGACTGCTACGATCGCTACCTCGTTCGCGTCGAGGAGATGCGTCAGTCCAATCGCATTGTTCGCCAGTGCGTGAAGTGGTTACGCAATAACCCCGGGCCCGTGATTGCGGACGACCACAAGATTACGCCGCCGACGCGTGTTGAGATGAAAGACGACATGGAGTCGCTCATACATCACTTCAAGTTGTTCACGGAAGGCTACTGCATACCGGAAGGTGAAGCGTACGCGGCCGTTGAGCATCCGAAAGGCGAGTTCGGTATCTACCTGATTTCCGACGGCGCGAATAAGCCGTATCGAGTGAAAATTCGGGCCGCGGGTTTTGCGCACCTGTCGGCCATGTCGGAAATGGTGGAAGGTCACATGTTAGCGGATGTTGTTGCCGTCATTGGTACGCAGGACATCGTCTTCGGGGAAGTAGACCGATGAGCTATGTTCTAGCAGATCATGTCAAGGATGAAATCGAGCACTGGAAAGCGCGTTTCCCGGAAGGCCGGCAGCGCTCGGCGGTCATCAGTGCATTGCATGCCGTGCAACATGAAAATCATGGTTATCTTACAGCCGAGCAGATGAATGCCGTCGCCGAGTATCTCGATCTGCCAACGATCCAGGTTTATGAAGTTGCGACCTTCTACTCCATGTTTCAGACAAAGGAAGTCGGGCGTAACGAAGTAGCGATTTGCACTAATGTCTCCTGCATGCTGCGAGGCGCCGATGACATTGTGGATCACGTAGAGCAGAAGCTCGGCGCCAGGCTCGGTGAGAGCACCGAGGATGGGCGCGTCTTTCTCAAGAAAGAGGAAGAGTGCATTGCCGCGTGTTGCGGAGCGCCGGCGATGATGGTCAATCACAAGTACTACGAGAACCTGACCAAAGAGCAGGTTGACGAGATCCTGGATGGGCTAGACTAATGGCGTACCAACAGAATCTCGTTTGCTTCAACACGTTCGGTTCTGAGGAGTCGTGGACACTCGCGACCTATGAAAAGCACGGTGGTTACGAGGCGTGGCGCAAAGTACTCGCCGGCGATCTCAAACCCGAGCAAATCATCGACGAGGTTAAAGCATCCGGCCTGCGCGGTCGCGGTGGCGCCGGTTTCCCGACGGGCCTGAAGTGGAGCTTCATGCCGCGCGATACCAAGGTGCAGAAATACCTCGTGTGCAATTCGGACGAAAGTGAGCCGGGCACCTGCCATGATCGCGAGGTCTTGCGATACAACCCGCATGCGCTGGTCGAAGGCATGGCGATTGCGGCCTATGCCATGGGAGCAACGGTCGCTTATAACTATATTCGTGGCGAGTTCCTGGATGAGCCCGTGCCGCGTTTCGAAGCGGCCGTAAAAGAGGCCTACGACGCCGGGCTGCTGGGTCGCAATATCCAGGGTACCGGAATCGACTTCGACCTCCATACGTTTGTCGGCGCCGGTGCGTATATCTGCGGCGAGGAGACAGCGCTGCTCGAATCGCTGGAAGGCAAGCAGGGCCGCCCACGTTTCAAACCGCCGTTTCCGGCGGGTTTTGGTCTGTATGGCAAGCCGACCACGATCAACAACACACAGAGCCTGGCCAGTGTTCCGGCGATCATTCGCAACGGCGCAGCCTGGTTTGCGGGCCTCGGCCCCGAGGGATCCGGCGGTACCGCGTTGTTCTCAGTGTCCGGGCATGTCGAGAAGCCGGGCAACTACGAGCTGCCCATGGGGATCCCGTTCAAAGATCTTTTGAACGACATCTGTGGCGGCGTGCTGGGCGGGCGCAAACTCAAAGCCGTGATTCCCGGCGGTTCATCCTGCAAGGTTCTGCCGGCTGAGATCATCATGGACTGCACGATGGATTACAACTCGCTGCAGCAGGCCGGGTCGTCTTTCGGTACCGGTGCCGTCATGGTGATGGACGAGACGACATGCATGGTCAAAGTGCTGCGACGTATCTCGCGCTTCTACATGGCCGAGTCCTGCGGACAGTGTACGCCGTGCCGCGAGGGTACGGGCTGGCTGTATCGCATGCTGAGCCGCATCATCGACGGCAAAGGCGAAGAAGCGGATCTGCAAAAACTCGTTGACGTCGCAAACAAAATCGAAGGACATACGATTTGTGCGCTCGGAGATGCAGCGGCATGGCCGGTGCAAAGTTTTCTGAGACACTTTCATCACGAATTCGAATACATGGTTCGCAACAATGGGCAGAGTATCGTCGGCAACGAAACCGAGGTTGCCGCGTAAGCACCATGAGTGACGATATTGTAAACATCGAGGTTAATGGCAAGCCCGTCGAGGCGCGCAAAGGCCAGATGATTATCGAGGTGACGGACGCACTGGGAGCGT